>ERZ1034855.203-NODE-203-length-31647-cov-27.198246_pt1 | contig 31647 bp, 51 predicted proteins | sample MGYA00520699_ERZ1034855 | MGnify/ENA primary metagenome ERZ1034855 (study PRJEB33766, sample SAMN09781730) | gut metagenome | biome: gut microbiome | host: Homo sapiens | place: Madagascar | study: EMG produced TPA metagenomics assembly of the PRJNA485056 data...
CACCACCCGATGTGTCCGTATGCAATATCTCCAAGGTCTCGAAGATAGCCTTCATCCTAACCTCCAGGTAATCTGTAATGAGGTGCGAGCGACCTTCTGCATCGGGAGTCCACGAGCCGCCGTTCTCATTATTGGAGTTACCGACATGCAATCCCTGCAAGAACTTCTGAACCTTCTGAAAGGTGATAGTGCCGTTAGCAATATCATCGAACTGCTTAGATATAAAATTATCACTTCCGTACTTCGCAATGAGGTTTCTTAGCTGGGAAACGGAATATCCACCTCCGTTACCGCTACTTCCTCCGCTCGCAATAATTGTCTGTACGTCTTCTTTGAGCTGCGTGATAGTGCCCTTAATTACTTGATTGCCTATTGTAATCGACTGAATAAAGTCGTAATCAATATTAGTCGATAGCTTCAATACTCTTGTCGCAAGCTCATATCCGTGTCCGTCCTTATACGTTACACTCTGACCGATTTGTAGTTGAGGGTTATCCTCCAAGAATACATCTGAATACGATTTAATCTCATAGTTATTCAAATCAGAGAGTAATCGCACAATCTCCTCCTTCGCTTTTTCCAATAATCTATTTTGAGCATCCTCATAATAGATAGTATCAGTCATTGCGATATTATAGAGAACTGTAATATTACACTTCAAAGAAGGCATACTTTCTCCACGAGGGATGAGCGTTTCAGCAGCGTTTGTAGGTATGATAACCTCATTATCCTCTTGATAGATGATTTCATAATCACCAGCCAATATGCTAAAATTATCCTTACTAACATCGTCTGACGTATGCGAGGATGATGCCTTTTTATGATAGATAAGTTCAAAGCCTACATATTCGCCGTTAGAGCCACGACCAGCAAGTGGAGTAGAAAGCGCACCCGTATTAAAGTTTGGTTCAAATGAGCATCCGATATTCTTACCATTGATAAGCAAATCATCTGTAACCTCAAAGTCATACCAATAATGAGTAACGCCATCATCAACTGTTGTATTGATAATAGTCTTTCCTTCTACTTTTTCTGTAGTAGGATAAGACAATTTCATATACCATACTGTAAAGGTCTTATATTCCTTAACCGAGCCATCAGCATTATAAGAAATAGGTATTTTCTTATTATTATCATCAAGCACATACTTAACTCGCCCACGCACATTATATACATAGGTATTGAGCGAAGGATAAATCTGAGAAAGATCAAGTACCTTTGTAAAGAGTGGTTCTTTCGTTTTATCCGCTCTAAGGTCAAGGGTAGAATACTTATCAATAGAGTAGGAGCGTTCCTTTCCGTCTATTGATATTGTACCATTGCCCTCATCTAATTGCAGACGAATATCGCCAGATGATACATTCTCACCTTTGCTATTTACTTGTGTAATATTTCTTGTGCCACCGAAGATAGAAAAAGCGTTATAATAGCTTTCCTTACTATTGCTAATATTTGGTACGCCTACATTCTTTCCAACTTCCAAAACAACAGGAGTTGTGCCGACCAAGACTTTACCTATATAGATTATTTCATCATCATAATCAATATGCCATTCATAGTTGTCTCCGATAGCATTCGTAATCGCCGTAAGTGCAGAAATAAAATCGTTATCGCTGAATGATACATTAACAGTATTTACCATTACATTCGAAAAGATAACTTTCCATCCGCATTCGCCAAACATCAAATCCTTATTAAGGAAATCTGCAATCTTACCACTGAGAACGGATGTTGTGCCAACGAAAGACCATACATTTTGTTTTACCTCTACATTCTGTGAATTACGGGTATAGATAAAAAATGGGGTCTTAGACAGAATCATCTTTGGGTGCTGAAACTGAGGAGTGTACTTCCAAGAGCATTCATCAGTTTGAATAGGCTCGTATGATTCTAAGAGGAGGAACTTCCTTGTCACTTCTCTTACTTTGTCTATCTTATATGTATAATTAATATACGCACCAACAGGCAAAATAACTTTCTCAGCGGCGGAGAAAGACAGAGTAATGTAATCAGACTTAGACATTTCCTGTTCTCTCTTCGCCGCTGATGTTACTTCTGCTTGCATCAGCAATTTATCGTTTATATCATATATCTTAATCATAACTTAATTCTATCATTCGGGTTGTACTCCGTTAATTTGAGTACAAATTTACCTCTTTTTAGACCATAATCACCAAACTGCGAGCATTGTGTGTAAACAAGTTTAAAAACCCTCTTTAAGCGAGGAACTTTTAAGCAAAACTCACCCGAATAAGCTATCTTATTAAGAAAAGCTTCATATTTCTGCAAGTAATCTTCTTCTGAACCGCCTTCAAGAAAGAAAGAGATACTTACGTCACGCTTATCTTTCTTGGCATACCTTGATGTGGCGATAACCGATAGTCCATGCTCTAATCTGCTATTGTTCGTCACATAGCTTTTTACTGGTGCTGGGGTCAGCAAGGCTTCTCGCCACCCCCTTACCAATGTAATGCCGAAAGTATCAAGGTCAACGTAAGCAGAATCCGCTTCATCGACCAATTTAATAAAAGCATCATTCTTCATAACTTAATACTTATCCTTCATTAATTTATACATACTTGCGATGTCCTCACGTATCAATATAATAGGTGCAGTATTCTTATTAATTGCTTCCAACTGCTCCAACCCCTGATACTGAATATCTCGCATTTCTGAGATATTATTATATGTCTGTTCGGCATAGATGCGCAAAAAAGAAACATCAACGGCGATAGCTTTACGAACCTCATTACCTTGCTCTTGGGCAATTTGCACCGCATAACCGATACCGATAAGGCTGCTTGCTTGGTCTGCGGTGATAGCCTCGATACCTTTACCCGTTGCCGTCTGCTGAGATTGCGCCTCTTTATACCCTGTTATTGCAGCAATATTATCTCTTATCTTCAAACCTTCATCAACGATGTTATCATACTCTTTTTTAAGTATATCCAAATCGTCATTAGAGAGCTGTCCTTGCTTCATCTTATCTGCCCATTTTTCATAAAGGGCTTTAAGTCTCTTATTAGCAAGGTCATCAACGGCAAAGTTAAGCATAGACTTATTGAGCATCGTTGTGAAATCATTTGCGAAATCTTGCGCCGATTTACTCATATCCATAAGATTGCTGATAAAGTTGTCCTTTAACGAATCGAAGGTTGTCTGCGTAAGATTCTGATTGATTTTATCAGTCAGCTCTTCAAGCTTCTCGGCAAGGTCGGTATAGTTCTCCCAATACTCAGTTTTATCATATTTACCTTGGTCGGTCATATTCTTCCATACATCTTGGTTGTATGTGCGAATATCCTTCATCTGCTCTGGAGTAAGCTTATAAATATCCTCCAAGGAATTTACCTTGTTTATCGTAGAATTAATATAACCTCCTCTGACCGCTGATTGCTGTGCCAACGTGCGATTGATTGCCGCATAGTCCTGTGCTGACAAATTCCAATAATAAGCATTAGAGTGATGCGAGCCGTGGTAACCCATCTGCGATTGAAGAATTTCCATACTCTGCTTATTGATTTGCTTCTGTGCATCATAGGCTTTCTGATAATTGCTGACGGCACTCATTCCCGAAGTCTTATCAATCGAACTCTTCAACTGCTCAATAGAGTATTGCAATCGCTCGTTTGATTCTGTAAGGCGATTTGTTGTCTCCGCAACCTCCTTCGCATTACTTCCATTGCCGATACCAAGAGCACTACCAAGCGATTTGATAGCCCCTACGCCGTTAATAGCTGCTCCGATATAGTTGCCCGTAGCAAAGTCTGATGCCGCTTGCGAACCCTTATTGAAGGCATCTGCACCACTTTTAAGCTTCTTTCCAAGGTCTGAATCACCGAATCCTAGAGCATCAATCAATTCGCTTGCCTCTTGTAGTTTCTTCGCAACATTACCGATGCTTTCCGCCCATTCATTTGCAATCTCATTAATTGACTTTCTTGCCTTATTTTGTGATACATTTGCATCTTCTTGTGCATTCTTTACGTCCTTTGTTGCCTTACCGACCTTTACCTCAGAAACGGCTAATTCATCAAACAGACCTTTCAACTTAGATAGTTCTGCTTCACTGAAAAGGCTCTTATTTCCTAAGAGCTTTTCTTTATTTTGTGAAGTTATATCACCCGTTTGAACATCAACGCCCTTACTTCTGAATATATACTGGATATACTCTTTAAGGTTTTCGTTTGACCTCTGTTCTTTATCAAGTTTGCCTTGTGCAAGATTTAGCCTCTCTTGTGCGTCAGCAGCCTCTTGCAAGAGCCGATTATGTTCACGCACCTTCTCGTTAGACCATCCCCACTTATCGGTCTGCTCAGAAATAGCATCATCAATCTTACCAATCTGTTCTGACACAACCTTCATATCATCAATATCAAGAGTACCCGAACCGAGAAGGTCTTTGAGCTTTTTTCTTAGGTCTTCGAGATAAGATTTGCCCAATCTTCCCATATCAGAGAAAACAGAATCCCAGTTGATAGAATCCTTGAAATCATTAAAGTTGAGCTTCTTTAGCTGCTCTTCAAGGTCAGTTTTCAATTTTGCTTCCTCGAAAAGATTACCTTTAGCCCTTGCTTCTTTGATTTTCTCGTTATACTCCTCAACGATAGCGAGCTTCTGCTGTTCGAGGTTACCATACTCCTTCAGGTATTCACGATATGATTTTAATTCATCAGCATAAATCTCATTATTGTATGATTCTATGGTCTTCTGTTCAATGATGGTGTACTGCTCGGTAATCTTCTTAATATTCTTTGAATCAAGATGTTTCTTATCATCCCAAGTCTCAGCCTTACCACCCTTTGCCTTGATAACAGACTGCTGTGCGTCAAATTCAGCTTTCTGTCGGTCACGCTCTGCCTTGATAGCTGCATTCTTTCGCTCTTCAATCTGCTCAATTTCTTTGGATAGCTCTCTTTTGCGCTCGGCAATGACCTTCTCTTCGCCTTCTTTCATTGCCTTAATCTTTGCATCGGTTACTTCCTGTTCCAAAGATTGCCAAGCTTTTGCTCTCTCGTAGGCATTCTTATAGATAACATCATCAAGCTTCCCTTCTGCTGAATTAATCTGCTTTTGCTGAGTAGCATCCTTCTTTGCATCGGTCTTACTTTTATTTGCAAGAGAACGTTTTGCTGCTTCCTCTTGTCTGATAAGCATTCTCTGTTCACTATTCTGCTGAACTTGCGTTCTCAGTACCTGCATTCTAAGTTCACGCTCTGCGGCAATATCCTTCAAAGATTGAGTATGCAATTTAGCTTGCTTCTCATGTAACTCAACGAGCTGTTGCTGCTGCTTTATCTGAAAATCGTATTTCTGCTTAACAAGAGCCTTTGCCTCCTCAATGGCAGCGATTTTCTCCTTTCCTTGTAAGGTATATATTTTATTTCTTGCCTCGGCAATTTTTCCGTCAAGTTTAAGCTGTGTTTCTTTATTTTTATTGATAGCTATCTGTGTTTCCTGAATCTTACCTGCTAGGGAAGCCGCCTGCTCTGCCTTTGATAGTATTCCATTGAATGCCGCTCCTAACTTCTTTGATAAATCTTCATTAGTAAAAGCATCATAAGCAGTTTTAACCGCACCAATCGCCCCAGATACTCCCGTCTTGAATACATCAATAACAGTTTCACCAGCACCTTTAATTCCATCCCAGGTTTTTTTGAGACCAGCAGTAAAGGTGTCCCAATCCATATTTAATACACCTTTTATGGTCGTTCCAAGACCACCAATTAGGTTCACCGCTGCTTTAACTGCGGTTTTAAACGTCTTCACGAAGTTATTACCGAAGTCACGAAGAGGAGCGTTTGGCTTAGTGAAGCACTTGTACAAGTACTCTCCGAAGATAATCACAATATCAGTGATAGACTTAGCAAGAGAACCAAAGTAAGCCATCAGCTTCGTATAGACCTTCTGCCCCTCTGCGGATTTAGTCATCCATGTATGCACCGCCTTGAAAGCAAGAGCGATTGCTGCAATTACCGCACCTACAGGCGTTGCACACATACCCCATAGAGCCTTTGTTACGGACTTAATAGCCGTAAGAGACCCCGTTACGGGAATACCAAGAGCCTTGAAAGCTTCGCCGACTTTACCAATCTCACCTTGCAACTTACCATTGGCAGTCATTACATTGATGATACCGTCTTTAAAATCACTTAGACCAGACTTTGCTTGTGCGAACTCCTCACTAAAACGCTGACCGATGGAAGAACCGCTTACTTTTGCTTTCAGCTCATCAATAGGTTGAGTGATTTTATCTTTTATGCTCTGTCCGAAATCGGAAATCTTCTGCCCGAAATCAGAAATCTGATTGCGCAATCTACCGATAAAAGTCTCTTCGTTCTTCTCACGGATAGCCTCTTGCAATACAGATATATTATTCTTTGTCTTTTCAATCTCAGACTGTAGTTTCTGCAAGTCTTCTTTCTGCTTTTCTCCAAGTGGCTTTCCATCCATCTTAGAAGCTTCTGCTTCTAAATCTTGCAATTTCTGCTTACTCTCATCAATCTTAGAAGTCAGTTCTGATAACGATGTATCCTCAACATTGATTTTAACAGTTGATGTTGCATCAGACTGAACGATGGTTGAACCACCCTGAATCTTATTCGCAGCTTCGAGAAGAGCATTGTATTGCTGAAGGTCTGCATTAAGTCGCTGCTGTTCTGTTTGCCAATCATTAATTTTTGATTGAAGGGTATCAATATTTGCCTGTGCTTTCTCAATAAGCTGATTGTAATAGTTGGCACCATTTCCCGTTTCGTTATCCGCAGCAGAAAGATTTGCAAGAGCATTCTTGTAGCTCTCAATCTTTGATTTCTGTACCTCAATCTTCTTTGTTGCCTCCTCAATATTTTTGGCAAAATCAGTCGTGCTAAGTTTGTTCTGAATATCTTCAATGGTCTTCTCGTACAACTTCATATCCGCTTTCAGCTCCTTTGTGCTCTCGGATTGCATTCGTTCAATCTCAGCACGCCCCGAAGCAACGGAAATATATTGCTGCAAAGCTTCTGTCAGATGTCTAGTTGCCTCTACGTTCTGATTTTCCGCTTCGGCATTCTGTGTTGCTGCCTCGGCATTTGCTACGTGAGCTGCTGCTTCTGCTGATGTGGCGGTTGCTGCCGTTGTAGCCGTAGCCCCTACAGCAATATTCGTTGCGGATTGAACACCATTTGCGCTTGTGCTTGCAACGGAGAAAGCACTTAATGCTTGATACGCACCATTTACCTGAGAGATAGAGTTTCTTACACCATCATAAGATTCAACAAGGTCTTTTACATCACCTTTCGCCAATTCCAAAGAATGCTTTTGAGCATCAATTTGCTTGGTAAGCGAACCGAATGCCTCTGAGCCTTTTTCAGTCTTAGCTAACTGCTCGTTAAGTTTACCGATAGTACCTTCAATGGTTTCAACTCGTTTATTGGCAGTATCAATCATTTCTGGTACTACCTGTATCCCCTTTGTGGCTTCATCCATAGCAGATTTGAGGACCTGCATAGCCTTGGTGGTCTTTGTTGTAAGGTCTTCATCGGATTGCGCCACATCGTTAAGTGCCTTATTCATTCTCTGAGATAAAGCTTCTGTATCAACGCCGACACGGTTCAAACCATCACACAGCTTATCAAGTGATGCTTGAATATCGGAAATATCCATCTGTCCGCTGATTCCAAGTATTTCATCTGCTGCTGCCATATTGTTAATTTATTTATGTGATTATTACATCATGCCCATAAAGAAATCATTAGCAGAGATTGGCTCATCTATCTTATGATACTCTTTTTGTGGCTTTTTTTGCTGTCTGCTGCCTTTTCCCGGTTCGTCCTTGGTATTTGTATTAAAGGACGGAATCGAGCGGTTAAGCAGTATAATATTAAGGTATGAGCGATTAAATACGACCTCCTCGTAACTCATACGAAAGTACTTCATTACTGCTCCGATTGTTGCCCACGGGGAGTCGTTTTCGGCTCCGTCATTATCTTCGTCTGGGTCAGGAAAGTTATAGAGGTTAAGAAAAAATTTGCATTAAAAGAACCACTTATAAACTTCACAAGCTCATTGAATGCCATAATATCAAGGTGCTTGCGTATATATCGCCCCCATACCTTGCGTGCCCACTTCTTGCGAAAAGCGCACACGATAAAAATCTCGCTCATTAAACGAGCTGTCTCAGAGTGCTCAAACAAAAGAGGGATGATATTCATCATATCGCCTTCCTTCCATGTTGGTTCTTTGATAGAGTTACCGAATACACCCATTTCATAAATCTGCATAAAGGTAAGTGGCTTCACTTTAAAGCGAAACTTACCAACCTTAATCTTTACAGATGCTTCCGAAAGTGTCTTTGCTACCTTTTCCTTATCTGATGTTTTCATATCGAAATATGTTTTATAACATAAAAAGCGGTGCGGCTTGGGAAAGTTCCCTTACCTCACCGCCTTTTGAAGTTTAATTTTAAATCATATAAAAAATAAAAGCTTTACTTACTTTTCAGTAGCCGCAGCACTAATATCCTTTGTGAGGATATTACGATGACCGCTCTTCTTGTCACCCTTTGCATCGAATACCGCCATCTGACGGAACTCAATGTTAAGATTAGGAAGTCCACTCTTACCGATAGAACCACTGCGAGTGATTGTAAGTTTCATCTTAGACCACTGGAAGGTACGAGAAGGAATATCATCCAAATCCTTTGTCACAATCTGTACAGCCTTATAAATTTCAGTTTCTTGTGGAAGCTCATTCAACCAAGCATCCTTACCAGCAGTACCAGCATCCTTTGTATAACCAAGAAGCTTAATGAAGTTCTCCTCAGAGAAATCGTATGTCTGCAATGTAAAACCCTTTGTTGCTGCTGATGTTGTCAGCACTGCGTATGGGTCTTCTGAATCCTCAACCTCTACATCCGAAGTCTGTGCTGCCTGGTCGTTAAAACTCAAGCTACCAGAAACGACAGCCTTAATCTTATCGCTCCATTTGGTAGGATAGCCACCATTTTCGACACAATCGGCAAAACTGAAGCTTTCCAAGCCATATACACCATTCTTTGCCATAGTTTTATTCCTTTAAATTGTTATACGTTACATTAAATTTCATATTGACATAATAAGTGTTATCATTATCACGAGTAGGACGTGAATCAGCATAGAACTCGAAGATACAACCGCCGAGCGAAGTTCCTTTATCATCGAATAACGAAAGGATTTTTTTCGCATAACTAAGCAATTCTTTACTATTTGGCTCATTCGATAATGTCTTTGGAACGTGGATATTCACATTCACTACTCCTACTTCAACTACATTGCGGCGCACGAAAGGAAGATGATTGATGACGATATAACTGCCAGCAGCCAACTTCTCGGTACGCTCATACTTGAATATGCGTCCTTGGCTCAATCCTATCTCCTCAATATGAGAATTAAGGTACTTCCATATTGCGCTAACCGCATCATCACCGAGTATCATACACTAATTTTCGTTTTTAATCGTTTCAATGACTTCTTCCAATATCTTCTTCATTTCGTCCCGAAGGTAGTATTTTGTAAGGTAAAGGACATTATATCCCTTATCCTCGACATATTTTCCGTAGTTCATACCTGACACGATGATAAGAGAGTAGCCTTTTGGAGCGATAACACCCTCTTGTTGAGTGTAGTCTTTGAGTGCAGCTTCAACAGCTTCTTGACCTCCCTCCGCTTCATCAGCCTTCGGTATCTTTCCAACCACGGAAGTAATTTCCTCGCCATCGAGATAAAGTGCGAAAGATATTGAGTTCTTCAAGTTTGCCGTGCGGTCTTGATAACCCTTATTATTCTTGGAGTAGGTAACGGCTTCCTCAGCCAACTGCGAAAGGCGCATATTGAGATAGGTGATAATTCTCTCCCTTTTCTCATTCAGCCTCCTTTGCAAGGCTTCACGTCCTTTTAGTTGCAGTTTCACTTTTGCCATAACCTCAGCCCATTCTTTCTATAACCAAAGTTTAAGATAGCGTTTCTTGTAGGTAACGAAGCCCTTGACCTCCATTTCCTTATCAATTGTGCCATCTTTCTTTCTTATCACGACCTTATCACCTTCCTTTGGGATAAGAGAGTATTTTGCCTTTGATAAAGGCGCATACACCTCATAAGTATAGACATACTGCTGTCCATCCGCAAGTCCGATGATGCTTGCCCTAGAGTTCGGCAAGATAACGCATTTACCGAAGTCAACCCACTCACCTTCGGTAGCCTCGATAGGATTTCCATCATCATCATAGCCACCTTCCGTGGGTGCAGTCCTTACTTTTAAACTATCTTCTAAGTTCATACGCTATCTTGCTATATTTTAGAATATTACCAAACTTTCGGGCTACACAGCCAAAAACCATCAGAATCAGCATCCAAAACAAGGTCAACATCCAACCCAGAATCCTTTGCGATAGACTTAATCATATCATCTATCAATGAGTTCTTATCCTTGTACCCTTGTGAGATACCTCCGATATTCTCGCTTGACAGAGGACGCATCTTCATAAGAAGGCGCATCGCTGAATAAGCAACAGGCTTCTTCATAGCAACGGTGTAATCATCGGAGATAGATGCCGTGATGCCGTACTTGTCGCTTGCATCAATAAACATCTTCTCCAATGCCTCGTCCGAAGTAGAAAAAGGCTGTATCTCGCTTGCTATGGCTTCTGATATTGTCATGCTTACCTTGTTTTAAAATGCCGTACTTATTATTCAATCACTTATAATACACTCAATCTGCCTTAATTATGCTGACTTACGTCCATAATGAAGTAGTCGTTGATACCGTCAAAGACTGGTTGCATCCACATCTCATTTGTGAGGTGGTAACCTGTCTTATCACGCCAGTAGCCTACGAGGTTATTATCATAGGTAGCGTAAGCAACACCAGGCAATGGGTCGATAGCCTCCAATGCCTCGGCAGCCTTAGGCACAGCAACCTTATCAGCGCACATAGCTACGACACGGTCGTCTGGGATAAGATTCTCGGTATTGCCGCTCGCCAACTCAACGTACTGGTCTTCATCAATCTGAATTGTTGGCAAGAGGATAGAGCGCAGGTAGATATTCATCTGGTCAACCGAAATCATCGGTACGGATGGATTCACCTGAAGAGTGCCAAGATTGAGCTTGAAGGTATCCTTTACCTCAGTTGCCTGACACATCTTATAGAAGGTGTTCTCAGACATACGCAAGCGCAAAATCTTGCGACCTCCCTTCTTAGCCAAGTCCTTCAACTGCTTAATATCCTTGAATGGGGTAGCGTTTGCCTCGCCCCACTTTGCGGTAGTTGCCTTGATGGTCTTAACGTCAAGCTGGAAGGTGTAAGACACATTAGCCTTGGTGTTATTGGTGCGAGATACGGTCTGAGTACCCTTGTAAAGACCCTCGAAGTACAACATATCCATACGCTTGTGAGGGGTGACGGTCGCAAGCTCAAATGGTTTGAATGCGTAGGTCAAGAGCTTATCATACTCAGCGTTGAGCGATGCCTGCGTATAGTTGCCACGACCCTTGATATCATTATACTTGCCCTCAAGCAAGTGCAACTGGTCGAGGTAGTCATTATCAAGCTCCCACTCATCACCAATTCGTCCGATAGAACCAGACAGCTGACCGAGGTCTGGCATAGTATGTACTGGACGTTCTGCGTTCTTTGCGATAACAGAACCGACCATAGCAGCAGCATACTTGGCGATATTTGCGCTATAAGTCTTTGCAGCACAATATTCAACTGGCTTCATTTCAGCCTTCCACAATGCCTTGAAAGTGGAAGTCTTCATGTACTCATCAATGTAAGTTTGCAAGGATTTTGGCTCTTGCAACTGCTTCAAAATACTATTCATAATCTATTTCTCCACTTTAAAGGTTTACTGAATCTTGAAAAGCGCAACACCATTGGTGTTCAAACCAACCTTGATGTCTGCGTTGATAGGATAAGGTAGAGTTGCCTCCTCCACCTCCATTACTTGCAAGGTAGGCTCAACGAATACTGCGGCATCCTTGTCGAGGTCACGAGTATCGTATGAGAGACCAAGGATAGTGTCCTTGCTCTTATCGTAATCACTGACTACGGTATTTGCCTCAATAGGCGCATCGAGTGCAGCGATTGTAAGGGTATCAATGCCATTTGCGGTTACAATGGCAGAAATCTTCTTACCTGCGATAGAATCGCCAACCTGATAAAGTGAACCACTCTTAATCTTCAATGTGGTAGCAGAGTTATTTGCCTTCTCCGTTACGAGTGCTGTCTTCACAGCAACAGCCTTGCCGCCAGTACCCAACTTCAAGACAGTACCCTTAGGCAACCACTTCAAAGAAGCAGGGATATTTGTCTGGTCGAGGTCATAACCACCTTGACGACGCACGCATTCCTCTTCCCACCATACCGCCTCATTGATATGAGTAGGGGAGGTTTTTCTCAAAAACATTCCTTTGTTAGACATAATCTTTCTTCATTTTAAGTTAGACATAACAATCTTTTGAAGTCGCTAATCCTTCTTTTGTGGAGCAACACGCTCCGCAGAGTCATGGATTGACTTCAAGAAATCATTCTGCTCGTCCTCTTTAGAAGGAGACCTTGGTGTTTCGATGAACAGACCGCTTGATGCAAGAGTTTGCTTCAATGCTGTCCAATCATCCGCAATCTTCTGTGCGGTAGTGTCCAAGTTCTCTTCCTTATCGAGCTGATAACGCTCACGGAACTGCTTTGGAATATCCTTCAACTTCTCGCTGCCTTGCAAGAGGGTAGCAAGTCGCTCACGCTCCTCTCTCTCCTTGTATGGGGCGAGAGCAGCAGCAACAGCATCGTTGATTGCTTCCTGACTGCTCGCCGCATTATCCGCAATCATCTTCTGTACTGCTTCCATCGTGAGTTGGTTATTCACTGGAGGGGTAGGTGGATTCTTTGGTGGCTGTGGGTCGATGATAGTCTTTGGGTCAACAAAACCCTCAAACTTCTTAGTTGTTTCCGACACGGCACGGTTGTATGACGATTGAATCATACCCACCATCGGCTCGAAAGCCGTAATAGCACCATTTACATCCTCATCTGTTGACTCATCTGTTAGGCTACGTGTCGCAACAATCGTATCTACCAGCTTTGAAAGTTCATCCTTCTTCAAACCGTACTTTGCGAATGACGTTTTGCAAGAGGAAAGCACTTTTTCCTTTATTGTCATAGTAATTCTGTTTTAAAACGTTATTAATAATTTCTGAGGGCAAAGTTACTAATATTATTAAAAAATTAATATGAAATTATTAAAGCTGTGTAAACAAATGCATTTTTCGGGCATTTTTCTTGGCTCTAAGGCAATATTTTTATTAAAGCCTATAAGTAATTACATAAAAATAAAAAAGGCAAGAGAGCCACTTATCTGCGTCCTCTTGCCTTTCTGAGTATCATATCTATCTTTGCCTTTACCTTATTTATATCTCTCGCATCATGATTGCTCAGTCTCACTACATGATAGCCGAGCCGCCAGATTCCTGCCGAGCGATTGCCGTCCTTGCGCCGTTGCTTGGCTGTGAAGTGATAGCCTCCATCACATTCTACGATGGTTTTGATGTCGGGCAGATATATATCGGCGAAGTATAGCTTTCTGCCTGTTGTGATTGGCTGCTGATAGATGACCTTATATCCAAGGCGAGCGCAATTATTACCTGTTGCTATTTCCGCATCGGTGATATGAGATAGCAGTTCACTACGCATCTGATATATAAGTTTCTTGGATAGCATTATTTATAATACTTTTTGAAATTTTCTTCGTTTGCGAAGTATTTGCCTGTAGTCGATGTTACTTCTTGCTTGAATTTTTCAACGCCATTAGATAGCTTATTGAACTTATCTTTTGGCATAGCACTCTTTATAATAGATACAAATGCTTCGTGCGCTTTATCTGTTACATTCGGCATTAACAGGGCATTGAAAATTTTTCTATCATCGCTGAAATTTATATTCCCAGAAATATTTTCTCCATGAATTATCGCACTCATAATTTTCGTTACATCGTACGTTGCATTTTTGAGGAGTTGATGCAAATCTTGTTTATCATATTCACTTAAATTACTTATAGCACTATTTGATAAGTTTGTTTTCAATACTATATTTTCATTTGCCCCCCCAATTGCACTCTGTGCAAGGGTTCTCGATGCAGTAGCCTTTGCGCTGCTCACGGTTCTTGTACCGCCACTTGCCTTACTCATAATCTTTTTTATTTTAAACGTTAAACTTTTTTTGATGCAAAAGTATTATTTATATGTCAGATATTGAGTACCTTTGCAATTTCTGTCTAAACTATTCATTCATCTTCTCCGCTCTCTTTCTTGCAAGTCGTTGAAGATGCTTGATGTGTCTTTTCTTCTTTTGCTCACGTTGTGCTGGTGTCAGCATCAAGTAAGCCTGCGTCTTAGTCATTACCTTAATGATAACGTCTTGCACCTTCGAGATAATAAACTTCGGCGATTCACCCTTACGAATAAAGATGGGGTTGTATCGTTTGTGTGCCTCGTACCATTCCTTATCGTTTCCGCTCTCAATCTTTATCTCCACATCGTGATAATCACCGACCTTGAAGGCGAGTGCCGTAAAGTCAGCACTCTTTTTCTTTTTATATTTTTTGCAAATATGAGGGTTGTAACCATTTTCCTTCAACCACTCATATACCTTAGTTAGCTTTGTCTCATTCTTCATCTTATCTCAATTTTAAGTTTATACTTATCCTTTGGCTGATTCTCAGCCGTTCCAAATAATATTAAATCTCGTATCACAGCAAATACCTCATCATACAATGCTCTATCGACATATCTATTCGCATCGCCCTTATCGCTTTTTTGCTCCTGATAAACCGATAACGTCTTATCATCTGTATTTCTAACGATTACGCCATTATCAGCAAGCTCCAATTCAAAATGTAGTGTCACCATTTCCCAGTTGCTTTAATTATTCCTTAATCTTCATATATTCTCCGTTAGCCATAGAATCAACGATTTCATTGTACTTATCGCCATTATGACCTCTGACCCACTCAAAGCTGACTTCCTTTCCCTCAGCTACCTCACGATATTTCAGAATCAAGTCTTTGTTCTTAGTATCGTCTTTCAGTCGCTTTCTATCGGCAAAGGAAAAAATGGAATACCTCGAATCCGTGTAGATATTCACCTTTGCACCTTTTGGGCAGAAGTTTACCGCACTGATGATTGCAAGCATCTCAGCACGATTGTTGGTCGTATTCTTTAATGCTTGGCTGCGGCGCACAACCTCCTCGTCATTGTGCAACACAAGAAAAGCCGCACCTCCCTCGTGATTTGGTGATAAGTTATTGCAACTACCATCCGTATAGCAGTCGTAAACGTCACGCTCTTTTGAGCCGTTGATGTAGTTTTTTAATGCCTCTGTCATGTTCGTATCTCCGATTTTATAATTTTTATAATCTATATTGTACCAGGTATAGTGAAGCGAAGCGGAACGATTATTTTGAGCCTTTATTATCCTTATTGATATATTTATATAAAGGGTACGAAGTACCCCCTATAACCTCATAGGTATTAGCCCTTACCTTGTAGGCATAGTTTCTTGTAGTGAAGGTGTACCCCTCTATAGGGAAGTAGTTGATATTTTTATAAAAAACTGCCTTGAAGTGATTTTGTAGGATAATAAAATCGTGCGAAACCGCAAATTTTACATAATCGAAAGCGGATTTTACCGAGACGCCCAGCTTCTTCGCAATCTTCTTGTATGATATTCCAAGCTCACGGTACTTAAATTCTCTCGCATACTTCCTAATCATCGCCTTAGCACGCTTAACGACTTTGAGGTCATTTGAGTACTTGGCATCGAGAAATGCACGCTTAATAAATTCCTTCCTTTGCTGTAGAATACATATAAGAATAGCGAAGAGGGATTTCTCAACCTCTGCTAAACTATCGTATGATACCTTATCTAATCTCTTGTTTCTCTTAGAATGTTTTGACGTAATTGATTTGAAGATAAGGGTGTCAGCCTTAATCTCTACAAGACCTCTTTTTTTCAAGGTACTCAATCTTTGCTTTATTGTAGAGGCGTGAACGCCAGTTATTATCGAAAGCTTTCTGATTGAGTAGCCTCTCAGCTCGTTAGAGCCAGTCTTTGCATGATAAAGAAGGACAAAAGCAATGGCTTTCAGAAACTTCTTGTCTCTGAACATCTGTATTGCTATCTTATTTCTCAGTTTCTTTATCATATCAAGTTTGAATCATAAAAAACCAGATAACAGAAATACGTGGAATTTCTATCATCTGGCTTCTATATTATATTTTTAAACCCTATCCATTTTGGTTGGGCAAATAATTCTATCTCCTTAGGAATCCACGTTTTCCTTTTCACGCCGCAAAATTAATAAGAAATTCTTAATTATTCATTTAAAATCTATTAAAAAATAATAGGATTCTATTAATAAATTAAAAATGCCTATTAAAAAGTTTGGTAGAATAAAAATAAATTATTAATTTTGCGGTGTAAAACTTAATAAAATATGAGTTTTTACAAGGCAAAAGTATTAATAAATTAAAAATAAGGAGATACAACAATGATGATTAAGGATTTAGTAAACGAGGCAGCTTTAGAGTATATATTGAAGGATATTGAGATTACTTGCCGCAGACTTGGAGTTAACGCAAAGTTCTCTATCAATATAAATGTGGATTATAAAGGTGAGCCTTTTACAACTATCGTGAGCACAAGCTTTCAGACGATGCCGATGCTCTTCAAAGATATTCATATTGAGGGCACGGTTAGAGCAAAGTCTTGTACAGATTGCGTACAGGTCATTTTTAACCTTGAATACAGAGTACAGACCTTCGATAATGGCTATAACGGCTTTTCCTTTGGGAGAATGATATATGAGGTAAATAATGGCTTCAATAGCAGACGACCAGAAAATGCTCATTTTTATATAGATAAAGTAAAATCAATCAATATTTAGTTTAATAATATAATCGGAGATACATAAAATGAAAGAAAAAGATATGATGAATCCTAAGAATTGGAAAATCGAGGAGATTAAGGAAGCCACAAGCGCAACCCTCCTCACAGTTAGTGGAATGATAATAGCCTACGCCGTCGTATGGCTTGCATATTAAAGGAGGGAGGTAGATATGGAGATACTTACAACAATGATTAAGTTCCGTTGCCCAAAGAAGGTGATGAAGGAACAGTCGCAGAGTGCACAGATATTCATCTTTGATACCGTAGAGGGCAAGGTGAAGGTATTCGTGCCAAAATCAAAGATTATCATCAAGGATGATTCCACTTCGGACAAACACAATCTTTGCATCATGCCTAAGTGGGCGTTTCTCCGCACGAAGAACCTTTCGGAACACGTTGATATCGTAGGTGAGACACAACACATGGATATAATCAATGATATTGAAGATTAAGAAGTTTAGAATTTAATAAACATATTTTTATTTAACAATTAAACATAGGAGATACAACAATGAACGCAATGAACGTAATGATGGGTAGCGCACAGCCTCAGACACAGGTATCAGTGGCAGAAAAGATGCCAGAGTTGAAGAGCATGAACGATAACCAGTTCTTGGATTTCGAGACCTCAAAGGTACAGATTCTTACCCTCGACCAGTTGAAGCGCACCGAGAAGGAGAATGATGTGTACGGAAATCCTTTGAAAGGAATGTACCATTTCGATGTAATCGATAAGGTGCAAGAAATGTGTGCCGCACACGGCTATAAGGCTGAGATTTGGGATTTGTTCGCCGCTAACAACAAAGACCGCAATACCCCAGGAGTTACTCGATTACCTGAGAAGGAGGCAGTGATGGGAGATAGAGCGGTAGAGGCACATATACTTCGCCGAGTGTATTGCAATATCCGCTTACACGACCTTGATACTGGCAGCGGGAAGGATGAGATTACAACCAATATGGCAATCTCATATCATCAGAGAGGCATTCAGCTTGGAATTGGAAGAAATGTAATTATATGCCATAATCAAACGATGCTCTCAGCCGAACAGTACGGAGCTACCTACGCCGATATGAAGCGACCATCATACAAGCTTGATGAGCTTCTTAAAATGGCTGACACGTGGCTCACGAACCTTCGCCAAATCGTTGCTAATGATGACGAGAAGATTGCAAGAATGAAGGAACGTCAGATACAGGCACAGGAAATGTTTACCATCATCGGAATGCTGACAACACTCCGTGTGGCTTCTGAGACCAAGCACAAGGAAATTCGCAACAGCCAGACCATTCCGCTCAATCAGGCGCAGATTGGTCGATTGACTGAGAAGATGATGCTCACCTATCACGAGCAGGGCAGCGTTTCCGCTTGGGACTTGTATAACGCTTGCACCGATATGTATAAGTCGATATCACTCGACCAGCCGATGATTCTATCACAGAATTTAGCGATGAGCAACTTTATTCAGTCAGACCTTCTTTAGATTTTACGGTTGAAGAATAGATAAAATATTCGCAGAGAGCCACAAGGTTGCCGTGAGGCAATGGCTCTCGCTCTAAAATATTATATAGATTAAACTCATAAATGGTATATTATGTAAAGTTTAGCCTCACGGCGGTGGGGCAATATCCCAAGGCAATCAATCGCACATGGAGTGCGTGGACTGTATAGGTAGTGATACCGATACTATTCTTATCATGTGTTTTAGTTACTTTTTTAGGTGGAATATTCAAAAATAGATTATTAGTTATTTACAGATGTATGCGTAGATACTCCGCACCAAGCAGTTCTTAATAAGCGGAGGTTGATATGGGTTCGAGTCCCTGCCTTGGGGCGAGTATTAATTTTTAAATATAAACAATATGGCAAAGGCAAGTGGAGGAACGAGGTTATACTCTCCCTCGAAATCATTAGCCATCTATAAGAATATGGATGGTGGGGATATACCAAAACTGAGCGATGATAAGTCGCACATGATGATGTTGTATGATGACTATAAAACTAACAAGAAAGCAGGTTACGATGTATCGGATGAAAGTTGGAACTTTGTAACCAAGAGTGGGAAATTTTATAGTGCAAATGAATTTGATGAACTTCCAAAGATAAAGAAGTCAGATATACTCTTTATGGAGCAATATACATCAGAAGGAATAACGGCTTGGTATGACAAGAGTGTGAAAGACTATAAGGAGAAAATACAGAAAGCTACGGCTTATGTTGTGAAGTAATAACGTTTCAAATAGATATAATATGACAAATTTCAATGCAAAGATTAACTTAATGAAGCTCAAGAGAGCTGGCATTATGTCGATTCAAGGAAAAGGTGAGACCTTGCGATGCTTGGTTATCCCAGTTGAGGAGAATCATCTTTTTATCAGCTCGGATGAGCAGAATAAACCAAAGGCGGCGTACCTTGACTTGACGGCTTGGGAGTTGAGAAATCCCAAATATGACGAGACGCACATGATTAAGCAGTCGCTCCTGAAGGAGGTGCGTGAGCAGATGAGTGATGAGGAGTTGAAGGCTCAACCAATCATCGGCGGTCTGAAACCATTTGAAAGTGAGCAGCAGAATGCAGCAGGTTCTTGTGATGCACCTTTCGCTCAGGTAAGTGACTATAACGATTTGCCATTCTGAGTGAATGAACTGATTGAGAAATTGAATTTTAAAATAGTATTAGATTATTAAGATATGAGAAGTAGAAGTAGTGTATGGTTTGAGACTGGCATCCGTTACCGCAAGACTCAGTCGGACGGAACGGAGAAGGCTGTAACCGAGAAATATGTGGTTGATGCCCTTAGCTTCACTGAGGCAGAAAACGCAATCACCGAGGAAATGTCCGTTTATATTTCGGGCGAGTTTAAGGTTAAGTCAGTGGCGCAAGCACCTTATGGCGAGGTCTTTTTTAGTGATAAGGATGATGATGACAAGTGGTACAAGGCAAAACTCCAATTCATTACCATTGATGATAAGACCGAGAAGGAGAGGCGAACCAACGTAACCTACCTTATTCAGGCAAAGTCAATGGCTCGTGCCCTCCACAATATTGACGAGGTAATGGGCAAGACGATGATTGATTATGATGTTGTCGACTTGAATAAAACCAAGATTTTCGATGTCTTTGAGTATAAGGCAAAGAAGGTAGCAACAGAGAGTGATAAGGAGAAGTCTAACGAAGAAGGGAAGGAGGAGTAAACTATGGGACGACCAAAGAAGAATGCCGATGAGCAGCCTTTGAATTTGGAAGGCGATAAGTTGTTCAATGAGCAACAGAAAGCCGCAGAGAGCGGAGAAAATGCGGCTCAGAATGAAAATAATGAGCAATTACAAGAAGCATCAAAAGAAGAAAATGAGGAAGGCAGTTTGCCTTTTGAGCTTGATTCTTATGCGGATATACCGCTAATGGATGCCGAAGATAATTGCTTTATCATCAGTTTCTCGCAAGACGTTGAATTGTATGAAGGTCGTCTGATGCTGGAAACAGGTATCTATATCAAGGATGGCTGGGTTGGCTTCATTAGTCCAATCCAGGATAATGCCTATAACGGCTTGAAAACGGAGAACGGAACACGCCTTACCAATTCGGACGTTATCTGCATGAAGGCAAGCAAGAATGTAAAGATTGTGCTCAATATCAGTGATAACGTCTTCATTCAGGAACAAACCAACTTCGGAACGAGACCAAGAAGATTGAAAATACCTGCACATACGCCAGTGGCGGAACTTGTGCTTTTTAAACAATAATCAATCAATGGGAGAGGGTTATATGTGCCGACTCTCTCCCGAATCTAATAGAAGATACGCAGATATGAGAAGTAATACTCGAAGAAGTCAGCTAGACCAAAAGCGTTATATGACACATCGTGAGGAGCGCAAGGCGAAGCAAAGAGAATACTATCAAGCCAACCGTGGACATTATTTACAGTTGGCGAGGCAAAGGTATCTGATTTAAATTTCATAGATATGGCAGATAATAGTAATAGTTTGGAGCAAATCAAGGAACTCAATACGCAATACAAGATACTCCGAAAGGGTGGTATCGTCACGGAGGTCAGTCTAAAGACGAATGTGGCTGATTTTCCAGTGCGAAACCCGAGCGTCATTGCGAAGGTTCTTGATTTGCTAATTAATGAATCTCAAAAGCAAATAGAAAGTGAGGTCGAAAAATGATAGAGGAGAAAGTAAAGAAGAAACGTAAGAGCAGAGCGAAACGAGTAGTTATCGTTAAGTTCTTAGATAAGGATAAGGGAGAGATATTCCATACCTGCCCAGAGATATACTTGAAGTATAGCAAGGAAAAGGTAGGCATTGGCTTGCAAGCCTTGTGGAATGCACTCGCCAAGGGTGGTTTCTATGAAAATAAGAAATGTGCCATCTACTATCAGAGTACGGCACAACTAAAACCTTCGGTATGGGAGTAGTTCGGAAGCAGAACGAACACGGAGGCTTCGCACTAGTCTATCCGCATTCGATTGATGCCGAGTTATTGAGGATGTATGCGCAGGGAATGACCGTGATATGTATCAGCAAGAAGATGGGTATATCATATTGCACCGTCCGCAAACGACTGGTCGAGCAAGGCGCAAATCCATCTAATTCACGGCGCATACAAGGCAAGGTCGGCTACCGAACCAATGGGAGGTGCGTTGATTGGTCGGATGATATGATTAAGAAGCTCATTGAGCTTTATCCTAATCATACAAACGTTGAGATTGCCGAATATCTTGAACTTAAAGAAAATCACATAAAAAAGAAAGCAATGCTCTTAGGACTTCGCAAGGATAAGGAATGGCTCAGAAAAAAGAGGCTTGATAGTGTCAGATGGGCGACCTATAAATCTAAGAAAAGTCCAAGACGTATGGTTTTTCAAAAAGGAAATACTTATGGAAAGCCGTTCAAGAAGGGCAAGGTTTACGATAAGGAATTTTTTGAAAAGTACAAAAGAGGAGAGGTAACCTTTCCTTAATTATCAATCGTTAAATACAGAAAATGAAACAGAAAATTATGTATTGGTTCAGCACTCACTGCGGTTTCATCTGCTGCTGCCTGCTGCTTTGTTTTGTTGTCGCTGATGTAATCAAAGGTGATTATCATTCAATTATCCTTATAATTCCATTTCTTGTTACTTGGGCGATGTACGCACAGAAGGAGAAGAAATGCGAATATGCAAGGCAGAGATTGCAAGAGGCTGATGATTTCGCAAATGATATGAAAGGCATGTTAGATGAGCTTGAAAAGCTAATCAATGAAGCGGCTCTTGAAACTGAGAAGTATATCATCGCATCTAAGGTGTATCTCCACAGATGGCTGCGTGAGAGAAATAAGGTGATGTTCTGTAAATTCAGAACGAGCGCAACCAATTTTGAGAAGAGAGATAGATACCTATCTTTCGTGATTGAAATATTTGAAAAGGAATATAAAGATAAATTTGGCAGTGAAGTATGAAAGATATAGAGCTATTCAATGATTCTTTTCAGAATTATAAGGTGTATGGAATACCGAAAGCGCAACTCATCCTTACGGACGTTCCATATGTTCTTGGCAAAAATGCCTACGCTTCCAATCCATCTTGGTACGTAGGGGGAGATAATAAGAACGGAGAAAGTGAGCTTGCTGGCAAGCAATTTTTCTCTTCTGATAGTGAGTTTCGCCCTGCTGAGTTTATGCACTTTTGTTCCAAGATGCTTGTAAAAGAACCAAAAGAATCAGGCAAATCACCTTGTATGATTCTATTCTGCGAATATGAACAACAGTTTCAGTTTATTCAGCTTGGAAGAAAATACGGATTGATGCACTATATTCCTTTGGTATTTAGAAAGAATTTCTCAGCGCAAGTGTTGAAAGCGAATATGAAGGTGGTTGGCAACTGTGAATATGGCTTGATACTTTATCGTGACAAACTGCCTAAATTCAATAATGATGGTCAGATGATATTCAATTGCTTTGACTGGGTTAGAGATACGCAAACTCCGAAAGTTCATCCTACACAAAAACCAGTGCCTCTTCTTGAACGACTGATAGAGATATTTACGGATAAAGGAGATGTTGTAATCGACCCTTGCGCAGGCAGTGGAAGTACTCTTAGAGCAGCCATGAATATTGGTCGCAAGGCGTATGGGTTCGAGGTAAATAAAGAATTTTGCAAAGGTGCAAAAGAAAAAGTTTTATCTAAAATTGAACCTCGTTTATTTTAAAATATGAAATATGATGAGTTTTTAAAGCGAGAGGCGGCGAGGAAAACCGCCTCTCATCCTCAGCACAAAGAATCCCAGATACAGCGGCAGATAGTGGCTTGGTTCAGATTACAATATCCGAAGTTCATCATTGCCGCCGTACCTAACGGAGGTTTCCGCAATAAGTTAGAGGCAAGCATCATGAAGGCTGAGGGTGTACTGGCTGGCTTCTCAGACCTTATTATAATAGCCGATGAAAAGGTGCTATTTATTGAGGTTAAGACCGCCAAGGGGTATCAGTCTGACCTACAAAAGGAGTTCCAGGCAAACGTTGAGCGTATGGGGTTTCAGTATAGCGTATGTCGCTCCTTGCAAGATTTTCAGCTAACCTTTGAAAAATGGCTGAAAAGCAAATTTTCTGTGTGAAATCCCTAAAATTAATAGGTAAAGTATTAAAGTCTATTAAAATATTAAAGAAACTAATAGAAATATTTTGTTAACTAAAAAGAAATTATTAATTTTGCGGTATAATTAATAATAAAACGATAATTTAAAGTTAAGGAGATACAACAATGAATACTATTACAACTTTTCTTCCTTACGAGGAAGTTGAATCATTCAAAAAGTTTGCCGAAAAGACAAAGAAAAACGTTGAAGGCTTTGATTACACCATCGGCAAGCCATACGAAAAGCTCTTCATACATCCTTCTATTACAGAGGAAGGGAGAAGAGGTAAGGATTTTAAAGCCTTTTATACCGTCTGCGACCTTACGGTCAATATGCCAGAGGAAAAGGATTGGCGATTGGTTGCTACTTATAAGGATTACGCATTCACTCCTGCCGACCCAACAAAGGAGCTTATCTTCAAGAAAAAGGAGCATGGCATTGATTACGAGAAATGCGATGTATGCGGTCATCGCTGCATCAACTCTTATGTAATTGAAAATATAAAAACTGGCGAAGAATTACAGGTAGGCTGCGAATGTATTAAGAAGTTCGGATTGAAAGGAATGAATTTTCTGTCTGATTTCACTCGCAAACTTTACGAGATCTATGACTTCCGCATCAGTTACGCTACCGATGATGAGTTCGGAGAACTGCTTACATGGGGAGGCAAGAAGAAAGATGTATCATATAAGGACGCTCGCCTGAAAGCGGAGATGATAATGGCTGCTAAAGCTGAGTTTGATAAATGCCCAGTATGGAGCAAGGCAGAAAAATTAAATGGCGTATATCGTTCTTCTCAGACCGCATACAATATTGAAGCTAGAATGAACGCAACAGAAGGCATCAAGGTTGATGAATCCTATGTAAAGAAAGTTTGCGATTACGCTCTTCGCAAGGAGGCTGAAAGCGATTTTGAAGTAGAAATGCAAAAGGTAGCAAATGACTTCTATGTATATACAGGGCAAATCGTATATGCCTTCTTTCTTGTTAAGAACTATGAGGATAGCAAGAAAAAAATTAACGTAACCAAAGGTATGCAAGTCAAGGTTACTGGAAAGCTTATAAAGAAGAGCTTTGAGGAATCTTTCTACGGATATACAGAGGTGAACACCATCCTTACTGACAAGGGAATCACCTGCGAGAGAAAAGGCAAGGTGAACGCTGAGAACGGTCAACGCTGCGAGTTCTATTCAATCGTAAATAGTGTATATCACGGCAAGGTATATCTTGGCAGAGCGACCAAGAATCCCAAAAAGGGCATTGATATAGTAGCAATTTAATTTTATAAATAACTAAAATATAGGAGATACAACAATATGGCAAATGTAGAAAATTTTAAGTTAGTAGGAGGAAATAAGTGTAAGGAAGTCTTGGCTGCGAATCCAGATTATAAGGTGTTCTGGCGCAGTGGCTTCGCATTCCGTGGAGCAGGTGAAGGTGAGGTCAAGCGTGAGGGACTGAGAAAAATATATCGTCCTGGAGGTTGGTATATGGGAACTTTTGAAGACCAGATGAAGCAGAAATATAGTTGGTCGGCAGCTATTGATATTGAAATAGACCACGATAAGAAGGAGATACACATGAATGGTTTCAGCGAAAATGATATGTGGTAGGAGGTATGTGTTATGTGGATAAAGGTATATAATTTGCAAGGTCACTCTCAATGGAGCAGGACAGAAGTATTTAGGTCTGGCTATATCTATGTTAGCGATTATGAAATGAAGAAAATAAAGAAGATATACGCTGAACAGAAACCTTATCAGCTTGATAGTATGCTTCCTTATATCGCTATCATTGATGGCATTCCTAAAAGGCTCCTTTGTCATATCACTTTCCAGACTTGGCGCACGGCACACGATGAGGATATTAAGGGAATCATTTCGATTATGGAGAAGTATAATCTTAATATTAATGATAAAGGGTGTTGGTGCTTCCGTGATTACGACAAGGTCTGCTTCCACGTAGGAGATAGAAAGATGTCTTACGATGAGTTCGTGAACGATTTCAAGCTACCGAAAGGATATGTCTTTCACGAGGTCTTTGATAACGGATTTTCTTATATCGGCTCAGAGCCTTTCTATGGCGATAACAAAGCCTATGCCGATGCTGCTATCAGAGTAGCAAAGAAGATAGGGCATCTTTGGTTCAGTTGGAATATGGGTTACCGACTTGATGATTGCTTCGCCATTCATGTCTCATACGGAAAGGATGAGCATTATTCAGAAATCTCAAACACTTAAAAAGAATATGGCAGAATCAGAATTTAATGACAGAGAATTTAAGATAGAGGCGAAGGGGGAACTGCCCTTTGCTTCAAGAATCCCCGAAGGTTACGAGCTTATCAGCAACGATAGGACGATGAAGTTCATCATTGCAAAGAAACAGGCAAGGAATATGGAGCAGAACGTGGAGAAAACCTATTTCTCCGTTGATTGCTTTGTTCGTGAGGGGCATAATTGGGTTAAAGGTAATAATGGCTCTATGGAGCGTTCTATTACCGATTTCGTTAAGAAAATCAACGTATCGCCAAGATTCACAAAGGCGGTCGATGAGTACAGAGAACAGTTAAATATCAAGGAAAAATGGAGATTGGTTGGATATTAGTTATTATCGGGATATTGCTCATCGGCTTCTGTCTTACTATCATCATCAAAGTCCTAAACGGAAAGATTGAGGGCATCGTAATGATAGAGGAAAAGGTAGGCGTATCAGTATTCCTTCTTATCTGCCTATTTATCGGGTATGCGCTACTTCATTCGGGTATCATAATCTTAAAAATGTGCATAAGATGAAATTTGAGAAAGAAGTAAAGTTCGATGTCAATTTGCAAGAGCTTTTCGATGATTTGGATCGGAAAGACCAAGAGCATTTCCTTGCTGAGAATATTACTTCGGCGAGTGATGATACATTGGTACAAGAGTTAATCAATCGTGGTTACGAATGCGTAAAAGGTTAAAATGAAAAAAAAAGAATTATATAGTTTGGAGCAGAAAGCCAAGATAGCGAACGGCAAGGATAGAATGTGCGGCAAGTGCAATCATTATCCGTGCCCAGAGGCTATGTTTAAGGTTTGCTCAGAGGCTTTTATTCGAGGGTACAAGAAAGGCTATAAACAAAATCAGAAAGAACAGAAAGAACGTATTGATAAGATACTTCACCCTGTTACTGAGCCTTGTGGTAGTAATGCTATCTTTGTCTTTTTCAGAGACGTAAGAAGTGGTGAGTTACAACCTTATATTGAGGATATGAGAATGCCTGATGCAAAACGTTACAAAGATATAGGTTCAATAAAGTTTTCGCCAGAAAAAGACGAGCCGCAGAAACTACAGATTGCATGGTGTTATCCAAAGGATTTGGTTGAGCTTCTTGGATACGACAAGAAGTATACCGATTTTGAGCGTATAGCTCTTTCTGAAGGCGCATTTTCTTATCCTCGTGAGGAATATGAGAAAAATCTTCAAAAGTACTCTGCTTTGCGCCATGAATACAAAAAATATTATCGTTATAGAAAATTTAAAAAATAGCTTTTTATGGATAAGAAAGATATTAGTCTAACAGTCACACTAGAACTCGATGGCGACCTTTGCGGTATGATCATAAAGGATAAGAATGATAAAGTGGTACAGTTCGAGGATTTGGCACGTAGTGAGCAAATTAAGATTCTCAACTGCTTTAGTCAGAATTATAACTGCCTTGTGCGATTCTTAAAAGAAAAGGAGGGATAAGGAGGAGTAAAGTATGGAAGCACCTATTTTATTAGGCAACTATAATGGTTGCAAGATTGATAAGGGAAGATATGTAGAAACGGATATTTCGGGCTATAAAGCCGTTATCTATGTGCCGAGCGGCATTGATAACGAGCAGATTCAGAAAGCCCTTGATTACGCTTATTCTACCCTCTGCCAAAGCTGCTATATGGAGTTTATCTTGGCAGATAACTTCCTTCTTATTTCTAAGGAGGTCTTTGATAAGAAGAAGGTGTTTAAGTTCAATCTTAAAAAGCACTTTACCGATTGTCAGAAATCCGTCCGTAACACGATGAAGTTGTATGAGCGACACATGGATGAAGATTACTATAATGAATATTCTACTTATCTGTGGGATTTGATAAAGGATAAGGTTGAGAAGTTGCGTAAGATGATTGAAGATAAGCTTCGCAATCTTAAATGCAAGTATAACCCTTATCTCTGCTCGTATGTCATTATGATTCAGAACCTCGTACAGCAGATTAATGATACTCATAAACACGTTATGGAGATTACAGAAAGGGAGTATGGAGTTGATATTGCCCCAAGCTACGAGAATCATCGGGCTAAGATGGCATTCACGCAAGCGGATAATTGTCTGTACGACATCATGCACGATGAAGCAGAGAAATTCCGTGATAATATCGTTAAAGATAAGAAGGTTATCGCCGTATGGTCTGATATAACAAGAACTCTCTATGACCCTATCAATGCAAAGAAGGCTCGTTTCTCGGCTTTCTATAGCATGCCTGAGGAAACGCAAGCTCTCTATAATTTGCGAGAGGAGGATGGCTTCTGCGAGCCTAAAGACGGTACTAAGAAATTCAAGAAAGGAGCGTAGGGTATGGAGTTAGATAATATTTACTTCGGAGATTGCATTAACCTTATGCGTGATATTCCTGATAAAAGCATAGATTTATGCGTTACGGATGCGCCATATCTCCACAATAAATCGCCACTTAGTCCTACGTATGATGGGAGTGAATGGAATCAGAAAAGTTCCTTTGGAAAATCGGAGCTTTATAAATATGGTGGTGATATGATGGGAGGGATGAGTTGTTTCGGCGAAGAAGAAATAGATAAGTTTCTGAACGCATTAAAGCCGAAGATGAAGATAATGAATGCCTATATGTTCTGTTCGGAAGAACAGGTACCGTATTATTGTAACTGGGCAAATAAGAATAGCCTGATGTTTACAATACTCGTTTGGGAAAAGCCATTATCTATCATTAACAAAAATCGTTTCTCGCAGAACCTGGAGTACATAGTACGAGTATATGATTACGGTACTGCTCTTAATCGGTTAAATAATAACTTGTATTATAATCGGGTAAAGAAAGAAAAACCGATTAACGGAAAAAGTAAGAATCATCCAACAGAAAAGCCTGTCTCGATTATGCAAGAGTTCGTTGAACTGAGCAGTAATGAGGGTGATGTGGTCTTGGATGCGTTCTGTGGCTCTGGTACGCTTGCGATAGCGTGCATTAATACTAATAGACATTTCATTTGCTTTGAGAAGAATAAAAAATTCTTTGATATTGCTAAGAAACGGGTTAAAGAACGGAAGCAACAACAAACAATTTGGTAATTAGTTTTAGGTATGGATAAGAAGGATATGCGTAAGCTGATGCACTATGCACGTATTCGTGCTAAGTACAGAGGGTTGAAATTATCGCAAATCACAGTTGAAGAGTGTATTAAGGATATGCGCATTTGGGAAAAAGAGATTTTTGCGTATGCGTTATCAAGATACCTTGAAGGATAGAATGATTCTTATTTCATCTTTGGAGCGGTAGTAAATAGACTTCAATCTTGCCACATTAGTTCAATTAAGGTAGCAACGGAAGTTATATCTCATGGTGCTGCAACAGGAAAGATGCAAGAGCAGGAAATGTTCTTTGTTACCGAACCAGACCTTTATCGTGTAATTTTCCAATCTCGCAAGCCTTCTGCTCGCAAGTTCCAAGATTGGGTATTTGAAGAGGTATTACCTACTCTTCGCAAGGAGGGTTCTTATTCCATGACGCAATCTAAGCAGTCTTTGGCAAGCTATCAGATTGAAGACCCTATAGAGCGTGCAAAGCGTTGGATAGAGGAGCAGCAGCATACAAGAGCACTTGAAACTCAGACCGAACAGCAGGCGCAGACTATCGGCATTCAGCAGAAAGAACTGACTATTGTCGCACCAAAGGTAAAGTACTACGATGATACACTTGCATCAACGGACTGCCTTACCACCACACAAGTTGCTGATGACCTTGGTATCAGCGCAAGAGCACTCAATCAGCAGCTTTCCAATGCAGGTATTCAATACTTTCAATCTGGTTCTTGGCATTTGAAGGGCAAGTTCCGTGAGTGGCAGCTCGCAAGCACCCGAACCTACAATTATATCAAGGGTGATGGTTCTACGGGCACAAAAGTAAACCTTGTATGGAATCAACGTGGCAAGCGTTTTATTCTTGCTCTCTATAACAACGACTTTAATGTGAAGGATGCTATCGCTGAAATCAACGGCGAGAAGAGAGCTGCGCTTGTATCTAAAAACAATCAGTCTAACTTTTAATCGGATAGGAGATAATAAAATGAAAAATCGGAATATAACAACAGAAGAAATTATGGTAGATATTTGCGATAAGATACGGAGACGTATAGATGCACTAAGAGAGCTTTTAAAATTACAGAAAGAAACGATGGCTTTTCTTGTAAAAGAAGGATTAGATGATTCTAAGGAAGGAGAAGCTATCGCCAAGAGTATAGGAGACATGATAAAATCTTTTGGCGAAGCTCTGCCAGATAGCATTTATAACAAGATAATTGAAGGAGAGGTTTAATGTATTGCGTGAGTAGGAGATACAGTTACTATAAGAAAGGCAGGGCACTATTTGCGCTCTGCCTTTTCTTTTTCTCTTTGCTTTCGTTCAGCCCTTGCGAGCCGAATCTCTTCATTAATCTCGTCCATCGTCATATTGACGTTATTCTTTCTTGCTTCTTCTATGAGAGCATTGAAGTTCTCTAAAGCCTTCTTCTTTTCTTCTTCTGTCATTATTTTATATTAATCAGTTCGTCTCTATCTATCTTAGGAGCTTCCTTTTTATCTGAATCAAAGTCGAGTATATATTTTTGAGGATAACTAATACAATGTAGAAAAATATACTTCCTCTCATCAATATTTATAGCCCTTACGACAAAGGTATCATTTCTATAAAAATATGAGTTATTATCATTGAGAGTGAAATCAGCTCTTATCTTCTCTTTGATGATATTATTATCAACGGGCGTTTGCTCATATCCGTTCTCGGTAAGTAGATAAAGAAGCTTTTCGTTACTTTGCAGTTTTAAGTCTTTATATTGGTAATCCTGTCCAACAACAATAAAGCTACCTGTTAGCTCACCAAGATATTTATCTACATAACTATATCCTATAAGGCTATATATGTTAGACAATACAACCGTATCTTTATTCATTTCATCAATAGGATGAGTAGAGATATATTGCTTGATAGTTTGTTTGGTTGCATCTGGTATAGGCGATAAGCTTGTTATCTTCTGTTGAGCGTTGGCTGTTATACAAAAGAGAAGTTCACTAAATATACATATCTTCTTTATCTGTTTCATATTATTTATCTTCAAGTGTTATAAAAGTCAGATTATCTTTATCACAAGAAAACATAGCTTGCCCCACATTATAACCTCCGAAGCCATTTTTTGCTCTATATGTAACAACAAACAACTTCTCTCCCTGTCTTGACGTTTCTTGCTCTTGCATATCAACGAACTCATAACTATCTGGGTCACGTAATCGTTGTTTGATTAAATCGCCAGCCATCGTCTCAACATACTCCTTGTTTTCGTACAGAGGGGTATTCATAAGTTTTTCTGTCTCTTTTTTGTTTTCATTCTGTCCGATAGCTATCATTAAAAAGAACAAAATAACAAGGATTCCAAGACATCCACATCCCTTCTTCATAACTGTATCTCCTATATTAATATTTATAAATTGCACGATACCTATTTAAAACACGCTCTGCGGCGTTATCTTTTCCTTGCTTGGTATATACTAAGGCAAGACGAAGATAGCCCGTTCTGCGCAAGCAACCGAGGTACATCAGCCGCTCGTAGCAATATGTGGCTCTGCTTAGTATTCCATCACGGAGGTAGCGTTGAGCCATTGCCGCCAACTCCTTTGGTGATGCGTCATAAATCTGTGTCATAACTCGTCTGATTTGGTTATGTATGCAAAGATAGAAAAAAATCCGCTACTATAAATTAATATTGCAATTTTTATCTAAATTTATCTTTATTTTACCATTAAAATATTAATA
>ERZ1034855.204-NODE-204-length-31543-cov-13.361535_pt1 | contig 31543 bp, 34 predicted proteins | sample MGYA00520699_ERZ1034855 | MGnify/ENA primary metagenome ERZ1034855 (study PRJEB33766, sample SAMN09781730) | gut metagenome | biome: gut microbiome | host: Homo sapiens | place: Madagascar | study: EMG produced TPA metagenomics assembly of the PRJNA485056 data...
CTTTTACCGTTGCAAATTTAATAATTATAATTGATAAAACCAACTCTTACTATTGTTTTTAACTTTTATTTAATTCGCCTACAACTCCCACTATTGTTTTAGCTGTACGGACCTAAAGTTTAATTTTGAACTTTACATTCTCCAAAAGTCCAAATTTTAAACTTTGAGTCCATTTTTCAAAAAAACACCGAAAAATGAAAAGTCCATAAATCTGAAAACACAAAGTAAAGTCCATAGAAAATCTACCTCGTGACCACCAAATGAATTTTTCAAAAAGTGATTTAACTTTCTGATTTTCTACTACTTATCTATTAAAAGTCCAAAAATGGGGTATTTTTTTATATACCTATACGAGCGCAAACAACAAAAAATATATAAAGAATAGTAGAAATAAGGCATTTTATACGCAATTTTCTCTCTCACCAGCTGCCTTTTTTATCCATGAAACTTATTAAATGTCAACTATTTAAGCCATAGGCGTTAATGCTACTAACTATATTGTTAGGGTTAGGGAATTTTGAAAATGGGATAGAAAGAAAATTGGCGAAATTTATATATAGTAGTAGCGTTATTTAGTAGATTTTTGGACTTTAAGGGAGTAGATGTTAGATAATGTCCGTGATTATTAGGGAGTTACGAGAGTTTGTAGTTTTGGACTATGGGGGACGGAAGTTTATTCTTGAATAAGTGAGAAAAGGAAGAAATGCGAGTGAAGCGCAAAAGAAAAGGTCGCCTCGCCTAACGGCGCGACGACCTGATAAATGCTTTGCTAATTGCGAAAGATAGCGCAAAATAAATGCTTTGCCGCTTGCGAAAAATGTAGCGCAAGGAAAATGCTTTGCGGATTGCTGCAAAGGCAGGTTGCGGAGGGCTATTTATTCTTCATAAACTGATTAGCCTTTGTCATACTGTCATAGAGCTTGCCACGGCCATACATATCTATCTTTGCCTCAATAGGCTGCTCCAGACGTTGCAGGAGCGTGTTTACGGCTTGCAGAAGGGCTACATTTGTGTTGGCTTGGTTAGACACCATTTCTTCGGTTACGGAAGCTCCTGCGGCGATTGTGGGGCTTGTTTCGGCGATATTGCCAGTGTCGTAGGTACGGCGACCGGAATAGTTGCGGTCGTAATTGACGAGAGCCTTCAACAGCTGCGGATTATTCATCATCATGGCTTGCGTGGTCTCACGTCCGATTACCAACTCGGGACCGTTCTCGGCCACTAAGGATGGTTGTCCGTTGATGGTGGTGGCGGTAGGATGTGTGAGGAGAGAAACACCGTTGTGGGGCTTGCTGTCCTCGGTTGCCCAATAGAGACTACCATCATTACCGACAAACGGACGGAGATCTTGCACGTTACCGGAATCGTAAGTGAGCATACCGGAAACAACCTTAGTATTAGGACCTTTGGACGAATTTTTCTTCTTTCCTCCGCCAAGAGCCGAACTTAAAGCCCATTGAAGCAAACCCATAAGAGTTGACATAACTACGGCAGCAGCAATAGGACCCGCTATTGGGCCCAAGAACTCAAAACACTTCGCCATTGCACCCGCAATAGAGAAAGTCACCTCTGTTTCTGTACGATTTGCGTCTGACTTTATAGTTTCATCATTATTCTTCTGCTTGGCAGTGAGAGTAGCGTTAAGAGCTGCGTCGGTTGCATTCACAATAGTTTGTTGCGCCACCTCGGTATTCTTGCTTTGTTCTTTATTGCCTTGCTCGGTTGTGGCGGTCATTTTCTTCACGCCCTTGTCGGTAGTCTTTTCGCGGTCCTTTATACCCTCCTTAACCTCTTTGGTAAGTTTCTTTTGGTGTTTCTTCTCTTCCCGAAGTTGCTTCTTGCGCTGTTTTTCCTCCTTTCTGTCTTTCTTTCCTTTACCAAGGTCGGCATTCAGAGCTGCATTTACGCCACTCATAGCAATATTAGTTGCGGCTTCACCAAGGCCACTATTGCCGGTAACGGTATCGGCAACGGCAGCACCGGTCTGTGCCGCCATCGAAACACCGATTTGACCGCCAGTGCTTTTTACCTCCTTATTATAGTCGTCGATAGTCTTGCCCGGATTGCGTTTCTGCCATGCTAATGGAGGTTCGGTCGGTGCAGTATCGCTTTGAGTAGGGTTACTGTTGGTGTCTACAGAGATACCATTATCAACAATCACATGAGCAGGGTTGCCAGCCGTACCAATATCGGATGTATTCATTGTTACCGCATTAGCGTTGGCATTGGCACGGGCTGCGTCAATGTCGGGCTGCGCTTTCGCCTTACCACGTTTGGCACCAGCATCGTTGATGGCTTTCCACATTTGTGTGTTCACATCGTTAAGTGCCATCTTCGTCCAGGATTCAAGCATTGACTTGAGGGCAGACTTAATAGCGTCGTTTGCACTCTCGGCATCATAGCGCATTTCGGCAAGAGCCTGTCCTACGGCTGCACCAAAATTCTCAATGGGTTGCACAAGTTCCTTCATCTGCGAGAGGCGCGACTTCATAGCTGTTGCCATCTGATTAGCATAAGCAAGTTCGGCCTCCTGGCGAGCACGTTCGGCTTCGTCGATAAGCTGCTTGTTCTTCGTGCTACGTTCTACAAAAGCGTAATAGTCTTCAGCAACTTGCATACGCGCTTTCATTAGTTCTATCTCAGGGTCGGCTGTAAGGTTGGCAAGACCGAGATTAGAAAGAAGGTTTGTGCGCTTACCAAACATCTTGCTTTCGTTCTCCATCTTACGCAGTTTAGCTTGCTGGGCAAGATTGCGCTTGTTGGATGACCACCAAAAATCAACTATTTTCTTTGCGGAATCGTACTTTTTCTTCTCGGCTGCCGCGTAATCGTCCGAATACTGGATAAGGTTCTGATAAAAAGCCTTCCAACTCTCTTCGCTCTCACCCAACGATGTCTTGATACGAGCTGCCATGCCATCTGGATCATCGCCAAAGAGCATTTTCATCAACATTCCCCTACCCTTTGTAGTAGTAACATCAATCGTATAAAGTTGGGCAATATTTCGGCGAGCTGCCTCAAACATCTCTTCGATAACCTTCTTGCGCTTCTCGAAAGCCGAGTTGTCAAGGACTTCCTTACCGTCAACCATCTTCTTCGTCACGGTAGTCTCCTCCTTAGTAGGCGCGGCATAACCCATTTCATTGAAATTGTCATACGAGTTTTGCTGAACAATACCCGTATAGTCATGCTCCATCACAATCTTACGGCGTGCCTCCATCTGCTTGAACTGCATCTTCAGAAGTTCCTGCTCGCTGCGTGTGGCTTTTGCGAAAATTTGCGCTGTAATGGAGTTCATAGACAGGCCAAGGCTATTGCCAAACTGTTCCATGAGTTTGCGCAGGTTCTCGATGTTGTTTTTCAATATACCGTCAAGCAAATCCTTTGAAAGGTTTACACCCGTTTCATCCGCTTGTTCCACCATGTCAGCAGCCATCATTTTCTTTGCATCTTCCCACTTGTTTTCCTTGCCAGCCACAGCAAGACGCACCTGCGAACGGGCTATTTCCTTGTTTTGCTTAAGAGGGAGAACAAACTGTTTCTGTTCGGCTTCGTCCATATTAAGAGATATGGCTTGAGCCAACTTAGCATTAATCTGACGGTCGTAGTAGTTATCCACATCGTCCATAATAGCCTTCGCCTGGTCTTGCTTCTGTTTCAGTTTCTCACGCCAAGCACGCTCACGGTCACGCTTGTCTCGCTTTTCCTGTGCAATGGTGTCATTGTCGGGAGCATTGTTTTCAAGAGTACCAGGAGTTTCTTCGGGGTACGGGGTATAGCCTTTTGGAAACCATTTAGAGTAATTGTCTTCAATTTCCTTTGCTTTCGTCATTCTTCTTCTCGTAGAATTGGCATACCAACGAGAAGCAGACAATAGGGCAGGGTTTTTATAATCAGCATAAGTTCTGTACCCTACTTTATTCGCTGTATATAATCGTCCTTTCTTGTCTACCTTATAACGAAGTTCACTCATCATACCCGTCTGTAATATAGGTAATTTACTTACCAGGTAGCGATAAACAGTATTTCCATCTGCACCTTTACTTACCCATCGGTCTATATCATTAAACGTAACTCCATACATATCCAAGTTTGCGGCTTTTACCTGCTTCAACAACTCATTAGCAGCTGCATCTCTGTTCGCATCGAACTTCGGCAGAGCTTGTTGCTTTGCTTTCTCCATCATACGATAATAGGTAGCCCTCTGAGCTTCTTGCGCTAACTCTGAATAATGGTCTCGCAAATCCTTGACGCTCTTAATTTCAATGCCGAGGTTGGAGATGTACGAGCGAAATTCCTTGTTAAATCGCGATATTAGACCTTGACGTTCCTTTTGCGAAAGGCTCGACTCGTTCATCATTCGCTTGTAGTTTTCGAGTTTCTTGTTTAGATTTGCTGTTTCCACAGCAGCCTGACCAAGAGTATCTTTCCATGCGTTTGCCTGTCTCTCAGCTTCCTTCGCTGCTTCAGCAGCTTCCCTTGCACGTTGTGTATATCCATATATAGCTCCTGCCACGCCGATAATGACACTCGCGAGGGCTATCCAAGGATTTAACTTCATTGTCTTGTTCAACGTGCTTTGTGCTGCGTTAGCCGTGAAGAGAGCTCTTACATATTGATACATACCCTTTACCGCTATACCCAATGCCGCTCCGTATTGCCACAGAAGTTTCAAACCAGAATAAAGGCCCTGTGAAGCTATATAACCTATAATTACTGGAAGTAACGCTGCGACAGCTCTTAGAGCTACAAGAACCGCCTGTAAAGCAATCTGCAAAACACCTTTCAACAACGGGCTGTTTGTCATTGTTGCCGACATTTCATACCAAAATTCCGCCATACTCTTTACAGCATCCACACCATCGGGATTGACAAACGCTTTCTCCCAAAGGTTATTGGCCCTTTCAAGAATACCGATGGCCGACTGCTGCTGCATTGAGTATTCCTTGCTTACGGCAGTGGCTTCATCGAAAGCCTCTTTTGACTCGTAGAGATGATCCTTGAGAATATCCACGTTCTTTGACATCGTAACCATAGCAGTAACGAGTCGCTGACCGTCGGAGCCAAGGTCTTTGAAGATTCCACCCAAGGCGTTCATATTACCCTTGTCGCGCATCTTCTCAAGCACAAGCACAATGGCATCCATCGCGTGACCCGACGCATAGAGGTTCTTAATGGTCTCGTCGGGTATGCCGAGTTCCTTTGCAATAAGATTGTGGTTCTTCTGCAAAGCAACGATAAACTTACCCATAGCGGTAGAAGCCACCTCGGGCATAAGCATCATCGAAGAACTTGCCGAACCGAGGGCGAGCAACTGGTCGGTGGTGATACCCGCGGTACGAGCAACACCCGTCAATCGCTTTGAAAACTCCACGATGTCGTTGGAAGTAGATGTGCTCGTAGAAGACAACTTGAACATGGCAGAGCCTGTAGCCTCCATGGCCTTTTCGATACCCATCTTCGGGATAAGGCCCATCACCTCCACCATCTTAGAGAGTGCCGGCAACGCTTCCTCGCCCATTTCCTCACCAATGGCAACATTGATCTTGTCGGCTGCCTTTACAAACTGAGCCATACCCTCAACGCCATACTTGCCCATGCCGAGCTTCGCGCCCTGGTACGCGAGCTGTGCCAGCCCATCCACGGATGTTCTGGTGTCAATTTTAGCCAACTCAGTAGAGAGTTGTTTTACCTGTTCCATCGTCAGACCGCTGACTTTACGAATGTCGGTCAACGAACCCGAATACTCGAAGTTCTTCTTAATGGCAACCGTCACAAGTTCTTTCACCTTATTGAACGCTGCAAACAATCCGACGTATGCCGTGAGGTTTTTCATGGCGGTGTTCCATGCCCCACCCTGCTTGTGTACCGAGCCAGTAAGTTTGTCGATTTGCTCTTGTAGGGTTCGCACGTCCTGCTGTCTCTTCTTCAGATTCGGGTCATCGGCAAACGTTTTGCCGAGCTCGCTTTTTGCTGCGACGAGCGCACGGCGCAAATCTTTGAGTGAAGTCTTAGAGAGATTATCGATGGCGTGTTTTACCCGTTCCTCGTTCGTGATATTCTGCGACACAGCCGAGTTGTACGAAACCAGTTCTTTCTCCAGTTTCTTAAACTCGCGCTTGCCTTGCTCGGTCGTTACATTGAGCGCAGCCATCTTCTGTTTTATACCGTCAATGCGCTGCTGAAGCTCATCCATCACCTTTTTGGCGACGGCAGCATTGGCAGTTATGACGATTTGAGTTTTCTTTGCTGTAGCCATATTTAGTGTGTTTGTGTTGTTATAAAATCTTTATCGGACTTGCTTCCTCGAAGGTGTTTATCAGTTTCACCTCGCCCTCGTAGCCGTAGAAGTCAACAAAATAGTTGGCGATGCGCTGCTGAAGGTGGCGAAGCTCCATCATGATGGCAGGACGTTGCGACTTGCCCGATTTGCGGTCCCACTTGCTGACGTATCGCGTCTGGAAGCGAGCCTTCTTGCCCGACTCTACGTCCTCGTATGTCGTTCCTTGACCCACACCCATATCCACAAAGCGCAGATAGTCGTTGAACAGAAAAGCCATCGTCACCTTGCCTCCTTCTCCGGCTTCGATGATTCTTCCGGCAAACGATTTTGCACCCTCGCCAGTCGAATACCACTGACCCATCTCCTTGCGCTTCTGGTTGACGACAGCATATCCGTTATACACCTCCTTGGGATAGATACACTGTGTCATGGTGTTCACCTCAAGCTGATTGATGGTCTGCTGGAAGAAGCGAGCCGCTACCCTATTGAAGGGGAACATCGGATTTTTGATTGGTTTGCCCATATCGCATATATTATTAAAAGGTTAGGGTTCTTTCGGCACAATATACTTACCATTGCTGCCACAGGCGAAGTTGTAGAGCGGTTGCAGGCTCTTCCAGTCCATACCGACAACGAGCCATTGTCCGGCATAGATGTCGCCCACCAAACCGAAGGATATGCTGCTGGTGTCGATGCTTTGCAGCTCTGCCATCACCACGGCATCATCGGCAAAGCTGCGCTGGGTGACGGGACAGCGGCCTGTGCGTTTCACCTCGATAAGCCAGGCTATGAGGTCCTTGCAGTAGTCGGTGAGGTCGTTGGCCGTGCGCTCTATCTTGTTGCCGTCGTAACGGCCAAGGGTCTGCGGCGTGTCCTTCACTTTGGCGAGAAACCACACCTGGTGAGAGACCACGGCCTTCTTTGCATCAACGAGTTCGCCGGTGGTCATTACACTCTGAAGCATACAAGGCGAGTGAATGATGTTGGCGTTACGGGAAAAGATGTTCTCAAGGTCTATGTAGCGAATGCGGAAGAAACTCTGGTCTTCGAGGCGTTCGCTTTCAGGGTGGTGAGACAGGGGCTTGTAGATAGAAGCCCAATGCTCAAGGATATTGCTTATTGTCATTATGCTATATGTTTTTTAACTACGGAACTCGCGGAATACGCAGAAACTCTTATTTCGCTGATTCTTCCTTTGCTGATTCTTCCTTTGCTGATTCTTCCTTTGCCGATTCTTCCGAAGTCTCCGCTTCCTCCTTATCCTTCATCAGCTCTTTCAGCTTTACATTGAAGTGTCGCTCGGTCTTGTCTGCCACAATCTTTTGCAGCACCCTTGCCCAAGCCGCACCGTTACATGTACTCTCGTTTTCGAGTATCGAGACGAACTGCACCAGGCAGTACATGGCGGTGAGCTGGTTGGCGAGGTGGGTGTTCATATAGCCGAGAATGTTGCGGTCGAGATACGAGGCGAGGCAGATGCACATGATGAGCACCGAGAACGTCCACACCATCTTTGCCATCTTCTTTGAGCGCAGCTTGCCGTCCATCTTGCACTTCGGGTTGCGCTTTATCTCCTCGCGGTATCTTTGGTAAATGCGTCGGTTGCACCTCCACGCCGTGTAGCAGTCGATGATGAGGGCGAAGAAGCAAACGGTAATGAAATTGATAGATGGTTCGATGTGAACCCACAGCAAGCCGAGCACTGCGGCAATGGCTCGCGAGACATAGAATGGATTGTTCATGTTTTGTGTTGTGTTTTGTGTTGTGTTCTGAATTTTTCTACCACAAATTTACTGATAAACTGCTACGCACAGCGGACATGAGTTTAAGGGAAGAGTGAAAAATCCAAGAGGTGCGGGGAGATTGAGCATGTCCGTATGGGGGATGGGAAATATCGTAAATTTGGCTACATAAAACACAACACTATGTCAGGAATCACGCAAAATACATTGGCCCGCATCGACAAGTGGCTCTCCTACGGCACGAGTATGCAGACAGCGTTCCCGAAGCTTGAGCAACGCTACCGTATGCAGATATGCTCTGAGTTTTACAAACGATGGGTGCAAAACAAGGACATCGACCCTCGGACGGTGTGCCGCAATATCGCTCGACGCGACTATGAGATGTTCTTCAATCAGGCAGCGCAGGGCAATAAGGAGGCGCAGGAGTATGTGCTTGCGCTGAAGATTACACTCGACGACGAGGGTAATATCTGTCCGCGCACGGTCACGGAGCTCAACAACGATGTATTGGTGTGCAACCATCTGATACGTTTCTTCCAGACAGACGAGAGCCCGCGTCACAAGGCTATGTATCTGAGCAGTGCCGAGTGGTTGATACGCACGGGTAAACAGCAGAACAACGATCGTGCAGTGGATAAGGGTATGCAAGCCTTAGCTAATGTGTATGCCAACTTTCAGGAGGAACGCGACGCTACGGACGAGATGCCGGACATGAGTCGCATTGCTATCACGCAGGACGTGAGCATCGTGAAACGCGACCGCATCAACTACACCGAGGAGGAGAAGCTGCGCATGGCCCGCAAGTATGGTCTTACTACCAAGGACCTCCAGGAGATAGAGGACGACGAACTACTGAGTGAAGAAAAACCGGAAGAGCCGGACTACTTCGAGTATATGGAAAAGAAGGACGAGGAGGATGTGATTAGACACGGGTACATGAAAGAAAGCAAATTGACAAATAATTCAGGGCCAACGGATGATGCGGAATGAGCGGAAACAAAATAGAAGTATCTCTATGATGCAAAGATAAATATCTCCTTGACGCGAGGAGAAGTATCTTCTTGATGCAAGGATAAGTATCTATTGCCAGTAGATGATAGGCATTGTTTGTGCAAACAATAGACATAGTCTGAAAAATGCCGATAAACATTATAAAAATATGGAGTTAAACATTACGCTTTCTGAAGCATTAGAGCGAGCTTCGGAAGGATTGCGAAAAAAGATGCTTCACTCAGTGGAGCTGTTGCAAAAGGCAGAGAAAATAGCTCTGAACTATGATGCCGAAAACGGATATTACTTGGCGTTTAGTGGTGGAAAGGACTCTCAGGCTCTTTTCCACATGGCTCAGTTGGCTGGGGTGAAATTCCGCGGTCACATGAACCTTACGAGCGTTGACCCACCCGAAGTGATACGCTTCGTGAAGAAGAACTATCCCGAAGTAGAACTGCTAAAGCCTGGCAAATCTATCTTTCAGAGTGCCGTAGAAAAACAGATATTGCCCACTATGCGTGTGCGTTGGTGTTGCGCTGAATATAAAGAAACGGCAGGTGCTGGTAAGGTGACGCTAATCGGCATCCGCAAGGCAGAGAGTTCTCGAAGAGCCAAGCGTAACGAAGTGGAAATAAATAACCGAAAGTTTAGTGGCGACCTTGATGGGTTAGACGAATACCGACAGGAGCTGAAGGCTAAACGTGCTCGCCGTAAATCCAAGGAGCAAGGCGTGAATATCACTAACGCTGATGAAGAACAGACTTTAGGCTGCATCCAAGGCAAAGAGAGTCTGCTTATCTCGCCCATTATCTATTGGACGGAAAAGGACGTGTGGGAGTTCTTAAATAACGTAGTGAAAGTTCCGCATTGCTCGCTCTACGATGAGGGTTGGCATCGCATCGGCTGCATCGGCTGCCCTATGAGCTCGCATAAGCAAAAGAGACTCGAAAACGCTCGTTACCCACATGTAAAACGAGGCTGGATTAAGGCGATTAAAGCCATCCGAAACGGGAAGGGGTTCAAAGAAGGATATGCGTGGTGGAATATACGCGAGGACATGGTACCTTCCGACAACGTCAGAGGATTGCTCAGAAAGGCAGATGCCGGCTACATCAAACATCCAGACCCATGCCACTGGCTGGGGGATGCGAGGCGCAACAATGCCGACGTTCCGCATCTGCAAAGAAGAGGATGCGAACAAACGACAACTGGGAGACAAAACAGAGGAATATGGAAACTTGCCGAAACAGGGCTTTCATCCAACTCATCTTCTGACCGATTGACAGAGGAGCAAGAAAACGAAATAGCGGAGAACATCTACGACTGGTGGATTTCGGGCAAGTCATACAAGCAATGGTATGCCGAGAATTTCCAACAGATGAAACTGGATTTTGGCGAATTTTAAAACAACATAAAACGATCACGATATGGCAAAGATTATCTATTTCGGGACAGAAGGAAACGGCAGGGCAGGACATTACCCTATGGGTATTGACAAAGACCTTACCAACGAAGAATACGAAATATGGACTGAATGTGACAACGAGACGTGGATCAATAACATCTACAAGAAACCAGGTCGACACTTGATAAAACATCACGGCGTTGTATATACCAACTATGCAGTGCCGTTCTCTGTTGACGATGGAAGAGGAGGTTCACATACAGAAATATTTTGGGAGGGTTTACACTCAGAGGAGGAAATGATAGAAATCATAAAGAGCAACCCCTTTTTGAAAAGACAATTTAAAATGTAAGATACAATGATAGTAATAAAAATAAAAACATGGAAAGAATGGAAGAATGACTTCCTTAATTGGGTTCAAGCACCTCGACGCAGTACTTGCAAGGAGTTCGTAAACTATATGGTGTCTTTGCAAAAAAATACGCTCTACAAAACAATAAACGATACTTGCGATAAATACAACAATATGCGTGATAATCAGATCGAAGACATCACCGAAGCAGTAGAAAAATGCGTAGATGCTTGTGCTAAAGAAACACGTAAGTTTATCGATGATTGTCAGCCCGTAAAATTTTTCTAAGACTGCAACTCTCATTATAAACAACACAAACTCCACACAACATGAATAACAACATAAAAAGGAAAGACTGGGTAGGAGGCTCGGCTGCTGTGTTCAAGACGTTGGGCGCGAGCAACCATACGGATGCGGATAGACAGCGAGAGGATTACTATGCCACAGAACCGAAGGCGACGGAATGGCTGTTAAAGCTGGAGCGGTTTGAGGGAAGGATTCTTGAACCTTCGTGTGGCGAGGGTCACATGAGTAGGGTGTTGGAGGCAGCAGGGTATGAAGTAGTGAGCCGCGACCTTGTAAATAGAGGTTACGGCGAGGTGGCCGACTTCCTTGCAATAGACAACTTGGCATGGGACGGTAACATCGTCACAAATCCGCCCTACAAATATGCGCAGCAGTTTGTTGAGAAAGCTCTCAGCATCATCCCCGAAGGAAAGAAGGTGGCGATGTTCCTGAAGCTAACGTTTCTCGAAGGCAAGGCTCGACGCACTCTCTTCCGCTCTACCCCTCCCGTTCGTGTTTGGGTAAGTTCATCACGACTGAAATGCGCTATGAATGGCGACTTCGACAAGTACGGCAGCAGCGCTGCGGCTTACGCCTGGTTCGTGTGGGAGAAAGGATATAAAGGCGAGACCACAGTGAAATGGTTTAACTGATAGATTTACAAAACAACAAAGCATGATCGAACTGAATAAGATATATAATGAAGACTGCCTGGAAGGGATGAAAAGGATTCCAGACGGGAGCGTGGATTGCATTGTGTGCGATTTGCCGTATGGCACTACTGCTTGTGCTTGGGATAGCGTTCTTCCGTTTGATAAGTTGTGGGAGCAATACAGAAGAATTACAAAGCGAAACGCTCCAATTGTTCTGTTCGGCAATGAGCCTTTTAGCACATTTCTGAGAGTTTCAAATATTAAGAATTGGAAATATGACTGGATTTGGGACAAGAAAATGAAAGTGGGTTTTTTAAACGCAAAAAAAAGACCTCTCAAGCAGTATGAAAATATATCTGTTTTCAGTTATGGTGATTGCATCTACAATTCTCAAATGACTAAAGGTTTATTTAGAAACAAAAAGTCGTATGATAATAGAGAGGGAAATGGGGATGGCGTGTATCGTAAGTTTGGAAACATTGATGTAAAAAATGACATTTACTATCCTTCAAACATTTTGGAGTATAGCAATGCCGCACAGAAAGGTAAAATCCATCCCACACAAAAGCCCGTAGCTCTCATTCAGTACCTCATCCGTACCTACTCCAACGAGGGCGACACCATATTAGACAACTGCATGGGTAGCGGCACTACCGCCATTGCTTGTATAAAAGAGAAGCGTAATTTCATCGGCTTCGAGCTCAACAAAGAGTATTACGAGAAGGCTTGCAAGCGCATCAAACTGGAGCAAGCACAACTCACTCTATTTTAATACAATCAACATAAAAACAATACATGGGCAACAACAGACACAAACACTCCAACAAGGTTCCACCGTTCAAGCCGAACCCTGAGCATTATACTCGCAAACATCACTCTTGGAAGGCGAAAAAGTCTTACGAGACGGAAGATGAAGCGTGGGAGTTCTTGCAAGAGAATCCGAAGCTCAAAGCACAGGGATATACGGTGTATCGGTGCAGGACGTGCAACAAATGGCATGTGGGACACAAAATAAATAAAACGAATGGTAATTAGATTACCATTCGTTTTTATACTAACTATAAACGTTTTCTCGTCTTGCCCTTATTGTGATCATAAGGATTGCACTCCTGACAGATGTTTTTTCTTCGCATCATTCCTATAGGAGATTGTTTCCATTTTGCATTGCAATTTGGGCATTTCCACGAAAAAAGCAAAGTGGAAAAAACATTCACTTTGTCCGGAGACACACCATTATTAGCCTGTAAATCCCAATAAGGAATTAAACGAGGATCTTTTTGTGAGATAGAATTTTTCACCACCTTGGGATATAACTTTTGATAAATCGCGGAAGAGTCTTTCAACAAATCAACCTTTACACAAGACAAAGATAACATCTCGCATAATGTATCTAATAATCCCTGTAGATCGAATTTATTGTAATCAAAAAAAACAGTGTCTTCAGAATGTGTTTCGTTACACCATTCCTTTATGCGAATCAACCTAATATGCTTTTGTGCCAACAATTCGTCCTTGCGTAAGTCTCTCTTATATTGACGCAAATTGTTGTGATACATAACTCCGTCATACTCTATACAAGTATTAAGTAATGGTAAATATATATCCATCGACATCCTTGTGCCTGGGATGTTTACCCATTGCTCAATGGTAGAAACTTCTTTTAAATAAAAAGCTATAGCCATTTCTATAAAAGAGGAATGTATAGTAGGCCGGCATACAGGACAAAAACGTCTTCCTCTCATATTCTCAGGCGCAGCCTTAAAAACATGATTATTAGGACAGACCCAGAAGTATTCTTTATGAGACGCAGGAGGTATATCATCAAGAGTTACATTCCCATTCAGTGTTGGATGCCACCATGAAGCGAGGACAGGATTTATATCCGCAAAAGAAAAATACTTATTTGTCTTTTCTGAAGATCTGACTTTATTACGGCGTTCAACAGTTTTTCTTTTTGCGCATCGCTGACACAATGGGGTTTTCCCTTTTCTCAGATATACGAAAGACTGCCACTTGCTGCCACATTGGGGGCACTTGCAATGGATTTTATAGCGACTTCCTGAAGGAATAAATTGAGGGTTGATTTTATTTGCATCAAAATCCCAAACACCCATTATTTCTGGAAAATCAGCGCAAGACCCTGTTTTTGCAATAATCGTTTTTTGATATGTCAAAGATCTTCTTTTCTTCTCACAATCCTTGCAAAAAACCATGTGATGCCTATAGATGTCTCTAACTGCATGCTCTACAACGCTGCCACAATCTGCACAACGGATTTTTACTTTTGATTGAGAGTTTTTTCTAATAGAATGAGGATCGGGATTATCATCACACCATAAGTCCATTATAAAAGGAATATCCGCAACAGATCCGTATTGAATATCGTTCTTTCTCTTCCTATGCTGATTAACTATTACCCGATGACAATCAGAACATAAGCCTTTATGTCTATGTACTTCCTCCGCAGTCGATACGAAAGAAGTAGAACAACTATCACAAAGCCAAGAATACATCTTGCCACTTTTAATTCCTATACAAGATGGGGTTTGTCCTTCATTTCTACAGTAATCCCATACTCTACTAAGTATCGGATGGGAAGCAATATTAACAGAGTTCTTTTTTAGCATCTTCAAATCATGAATTAAACGTTGCTTTCAAGCAATCAAAAAGAACCTGTAAACCAAGACTATACTCTATGGTATGTTCTTCTTCTGTTGGAGGATAAAGAGAAAGATGTTCTATTACTGACGTTACTGCATGTTGCAATGTGTCTTTATCCATATCAATAGTTACATTTGTCTGCTGTGCCATATTACATTTCTATTATAAAAGAAGCATAAGGAAAAGACACTTGAAAAGCAAAGTCACCTTTGCACAAAAACCCGCAAAAACTCACTATAATTGCGAGAGACAACATTAAGCCGTTGTGGAGCTTCATTTTCTTTTTTGTTTTCATTTGTTTTGAAATGTGTAGCATTAAACATTAAATTGGCGGCGAGTCTCCGTTGCTACAACATTTCAAAACACCCATAAATGGGAACTTAATGTTCGGAGACCGCCGCCTAAAGAGGGTATCATAATCCCTCCTCCATGGTGGAGGTGGTAAGTATTCATTTTGTTTGTTCGATGGGAAATTCACAGTTCCCTATGAACAAATGGATGTTTTGATTTTTTATTGTAGCACTGCAAAGGTAGAGACTTTATTTGAAAACTCCAAACATTTAATTCTAAAATTTAAAATTGAATTTAAAAAAAAGAAGAAATCCGAGCAAAACGTATAGTGATGATGTCCCGTTCAACTATTTTTTTATGATTATTTTTACAACAACACAAAAACATAAAAATGAAAGAACCACATCAGATATACCTGAATAAATTTCAGCAAAAGTCCCTCATTATGGAAGCGAAAGATGAGAGGATTATAGCGGCTCGACGTACTGGAAAAACCGATGGATTGGTTGCGCCATACGTCTGGACTGCCTCTAATTCCATGCCTGGTATGCTCGGCGCATGGGTAGCTGTGAGCCGGCAACAAGGTTTTAGTAAAACAATCCCTGGAACATTGGCCGCTTTGGAACGTATGTTCGGTTTCGTATTAGGCATTCATGTAGGTTGGGGACGACCACCTAAACATGCAAAAGAGAGCATATTCAAGCCCAAGAACTATGACAATGTAATTTGGTTTGCAAATGGTTCTTTGTGGGTACTTATATCGCTCTCGCAGACTGCCTCTGCAAACTCTTACACGTTCTCGGCCATGGTAGGCGACGAGGCGAGGTTCTTTCCTTATAAGAAAGTGACCGACGAGCTGATGCCGGCTCTTTCAGGCCAGACGCATCCGTTGGGCAACATTAACTTCTCCGACTACAACCCGATGTATAAAAGTACGCGCTTTCTCTCGGATGCTTCGCTCACTGCCAAAGGTTCGTGGCTGGAGAAGGAGGAAGATAAACTGGACATGACGGTGGAGACGGGTCCGTTCAAGGGCAAGACTTATCGGTGGGTGCAAGAGCAGTTGGAAGAATACGCCAATAAGGTAATACGCTACAACGACCTGCTGTATAACGCCAAGAAGACCAGTCACTCGGTTCATGTGGTACCGAAGGAGTTGCGCACGATGATCCGTGCCGTGGCTCTGAAGATGATGAAGCATGAAGGGCAGTTCCGCATTATGCCCAACCATGGCCAACACGTCACAAAGGGTATGGTGGAGATGGCTGTCAACTATAAACTCATTCCGCAGGACGATGCCGAACTGATTTACGATTACGAATACCTTATCACGCCGGAAGAGGATTTCGAGATGCAGATGTTCCTGCGGTCAAAGAAGTTCTCTGAAGGTTATCTGCGTGAGCTACGCCGTGTGGCTTTTGTGGTTCGTAGAGCAAGCACATTAGAAAATATTGATATTCTCGGTGAAGACTATATCCGTCAGATGAAGCGAGATCTTCCACCCTACACTTTCGCGGTCTCAATTCTCAATGTAAAGATACAGAAGAGTAACGACGGCTTTTACTCCAACCTCGACATCGATCATGTCCACGGTTATACAATAGACAATGATGTACTAAGCCAAGCTAATTTTAGTACGCAAAAATCTACTGGCATCATCAACGGCAAACGCATTACAAGCGAGAGCTACCAACCCGACTTCAAGGAGTTGGGCGAGCGCAACGACTCGCGCATGGATTCCGACTGCATCAACTCCCTTCCTTTATATATAGCCTTGGATTACAATGCTAACATAAATACGTTGGTGGTTGGGCAAATTTATGAGCGCGACGGCATGGAATGTCTGAACGTCATCAAGAGCTTTTATGTGAAGAACGAGCGCAAACTGCGTGAACTGATAGCCGATTTTTCGGATTATTACGCACCGAAGCGGGCCATCAACCGTGACGTGACGTATTTCTATGATGCCACGGCAAAGCAGGGCGCATCGTATGCTTCGTCGGACGAGCGATTCTATATGACCGTGATTGCAGAATTAGAGAAGCGAGGTTGGAACGTGACGGCCATAGATATGGGTGCTCCCGAAAAACACGAGGTGAAGCACAAGATCATCAACGACGGCTTGGCGCACCTCTCCTACCCTGCCATCCGCATTAACCAGCCGAACAATCCCGACCTTATCATTGCCATGCAACTCTGCGAGGTGCAGATTTCGTACAAGGGATTTCACAAAGACAAAAGCCAAGAGAAGAAGCCCGAGAGCGAGGACACGCTGCCCCTGCAACAACGTACCGACTTCACGGATGCCTTCGATACGCTGTATCTTGGTTGCAAGTTCTTCCGAGTCGGTGGCGGTTGGTTTGTTCTGCCAAGTGGAAGATAATGGGAGTTTTGCGTTTTGATATTTGCATGAGAAAAGCGAAGGGCAGGCGTTATCACAACGGCTGCCCTTCTAAACAAATTGATTTAAGAAAGTACTAATATTAAATTGTTTCGTTTTCTTCCTTCAACATATACCCATGCCATCATTCATCCAAATCCTCTAAACGAAGAGACTTGCACTCGTCCTTTCGTTGTAAATACTGTTCTATATCCTCTTTCAATTTCTGCATTTCCACCCTGCTTAATACATAGCAACCTTCTTTGTCGATTCTTGATGGGATAACCTGCGGTGGAGTATCGTAGGTAAGCATAACAGGCAATATTCTGCCGCGTCCTGCTTTTACTTCAATACGCAAACGCTCCAATTCGTCAAGTATTGAAGACAAAGATGAGGATTCCTCTTTTTTGAAAGCTTCCGCTATGATGTCTAAGCGTTCTTTTGTTATGAACTTTACGTTTGTTTTGGTTTCCATTACAAATTGCTTTGTGGGTTGAGTCATATAATTACAAGAACACTGGCAGTCTGCGCCATACGCCACCATTCGGTTTAAAATCCTCCTGCCATTCCCGATATTCCACTTCAAACTTTGCACCCCAGACAGCCAAACCTTTGAGATGTAGGCTGTTGATGTATTCCTCCTGCTGCTCACAAGTCATAAAGTCGTTAGGCATGAGAATGATGCGATTACTACGGGCATGGGTGATGAACTCTATCGCAAAATGTCTATTCGTCAGCATCTTCTTAATTGCAGCATAGTCGTACTTGCTTTTAGGCGAAAAGTTTATGCCATCTACACGGGTGAAGAAACGGTCGTAATGATGGATTATATCATCGTTGGTAAACATCACGCCACCTGAAGTGTAGATATAAAGTTGCTTGATGTTAGGATAATCAAGGCGCAGGTGTGAGCAAAAACTGTCAATGTCATACACGGCGAACGGTTCTCCACCAGTGAGCATAACGGTATGTGCTGCCTTCAACTCCTCTACAGTCACCACAGGCACCGTATCGAGGTCGTACTGCTTGTTGCAGCACAGCTGACACGAGTTACCACACCATCTGTTAATCATCAAGTGTATGGCTCCCTTATCAGCTCCTGGCTCGTCAGTATATTTACGTTTTATTTCCATCATCACTATTTTCTTCCTCATCTTCATTATCGTCGATGAAACCTAAATGTTTTAACTTGCTTTCATTGATGGTGCCATCCTCCGTCTTCACGTCACAGTTAGTGCCTTCAATATCAAAATAATCTATACTTTCTACGTTTCCTACCTCAAAGCCATCGGTAAAGTCAATGCTGCTTGTTTCTCTCATGGCAATTTCACACGCTGTAGTTTCGTCTTTAGCGAGTACATAGACGGTGTGATACATAGCGAGCTCTACAGCATAAAGATTGTTCATCTTCTTACACTCTTCGCTGACAAAGCTATCAAGATTATCCAGCGAAAGAATGGTGTCGTGAATTAAACATGAATCAACATCGTTAAATGCAGCGTCGATAGGGTGCAGACAGATGCTACCCAACACTTTATCACAATACTTATCTGCATAATCAACGGTAGCTACGGTTACAGCAGCCACAAGTTCACATTTATGGTAGCCTACAAACGAAATAAGGCGGTCTTCAATATCTACATCAACCGCTTCCATGCCAGCGAGAAACATTAGGCGTGTAGCATGTTCTATCAAGGTTATCGGAAATTTTTTGTCTTCAATAACAACGGCACCTCTACACTCGGCTAATTGAAGTGGGTAAGCATGCGGAAACTTTTCTATATCTACATCCTTCATTTCTCGTATGATGTCGAGAACCTGAGCACGTAGGTCAGACACCCAGATAGTGCCTTGTTTAACAGCCTTGTATCTTGGACTGAAGATAACGGGAGCGGGAAAAACATTCATACGTTTATACTTTTCTTCTTGTAGACCGTATGCGTTCATATCGAGTGAAAGTGACCAATATTGATTGCCCAAAAAACACGTATGATTGCATACACGCGGTTCAATATCCTTACCCATCCACATGGGTTTGGCATAACGCATTATATTAAGTTTATCGCTCTCAGCAATAATTTCTATTTGATATTTACTCATTTCGCTTGTTGGTTTCGTTATATTATTTTACGTAGTGATCACTATGATTGTTATACATTTCGTGCCTGATGCCCATAATCCTGGAACGTAGGTTGATGAAACCTTGTTCTGTGTGTCGTAAATTTTCTTCACGCCATTCTGCATATTGATTATAGGTGAATTTATGCTCAAGTAAAAGAACCATCTCTTCCGGCGTAAGAAAATCGGTATCGCCAAAATCGCAAGTGCCACCAGGCTTCTCGCCTACCCAATACCAATTGCGCGAATTGTCAAACAAATGGCTGTTGATTAATTCGGCCAATTCATTACAGGCCCCTTTAAAACGCCATATTGCCAAAGCCACATTATCAATATCGATGGCTTTACCAGTCTTACTATTTTTCACTTTGTTCATTTCTATCACTCTGCAAGTTTAACTTTATGTCATCGTACATAGCCATCTCCACCTTCTCTCCATCATAATGGCCGAGGGCCAGGAGCTGCCCACTCTCTTCTGTGGCCTCCTGCGCCGAAGGAGCACTGGCACGAACTACGAAAATGTCAAACTCTTTTATATAGTCGAGTTTTTCAAGAGGTAACGGCTGCATATCGGCTCGCGCTCGTTGCCGGATGCGGGCAAGGTCGGCTTTAGTCAGCATGGCAAACTGCTTTTGCGCTTTTCGCACGGCCTCAGTCTCAACCTTCAGGCGGTAGGCATCGTAGCCCTCGTTGATGAGTTGAATATTTTGCCACACAACCGCTTGATTAAGAAACTTCAAGAATCCATCTCTGCCCTCATTTAGTTTTATAATGGCAAGAGACTCTTCTATCAATAGTATTTTATCTTTGCGTCTCCATAAAACCATCCCTACTTTTTTAAAAAGATTAAAGGTGGTGACAATGGTAGTAAGGTCTTTCAACTTACTATACATTGGGTTTTTCTTTTTAAAAATGTTCCACATAATATATCTTTGTTTTAAATTGTTTCTAATAAAACTTCTTCTATTCATCACGAACCGAAGAAGAAAAACTTTTATGAAAAAAATTGCAAACGCTGTGGCCTATTCATCACGAACCAGCACAGCAAAAAAACCTTAAACTGATACATATAATTGCTTTAATGTGTTATAAATCTCGTGCCATCGACTTCGAGCACAAGAATGTCGTTGACAACCCTTATCTCACCACTCTCCACAAACTGCACCTTGCGCTGGTGGCGCAAGGTGTCAACCGAGAGACAGACGCAGATGCCCGTATCTACATGCCCCGTCTTTGTGAGGAACTTGATGTAAAACGGCATACGCTGCACGTTACGCGCCGTTTGGGGTGGGTTAAAGCCCGTAACACGCTGTCCCGTGCGAGGGTCGTTCCATTGCCACTTCTCCATATAGCGGCGAAGCTCGGTATAGGATTGTGTTATGCTCATTTTTGAATATTGAATATTGAATTTTGGTTTTTAACTACTCCCGTAACGGCGGAAACTCAAGGTGTATAAACCTATCAATTTCTCGGTCAATAATGTTTTTTATACCTCCAGCAAACATCTTCTTTCGGTGACGCAGTACGTCTGGGAAAAGAATGTTCCGAAGAGGGTTGCCCCAGTCGGCTGTAGAACTTAATATGTAAGATGAATGAAAAATAAGCGTATAAGAAGCCAAACGCACCTCAAACTGCGGACGGTCGAACATCGGGCCACTTAGCGTTAAGGCCCTGTCTTTGTTGTAGAGCACCATGTGACTGCTCAGATTGTTCACATCGTCGCTTTGCGCAAAGATGATGCGGTCGGCATAATCGCCAAGGTGTTTTGTTATTAGAGAGTCGCACGAGCGATAGGTGGATAACACGAGATGAGTTATCCATCCTCGCTCAAAGCATTGCTCAAGAAACATAAATGTCTCTTGTTTAGGCTCAGGCATCGTGAGCACCATGACGTGAGCGTCTATCACGAGGTGGCTCACTGCCTTATAGAACTTCTCCACCGTCACGTCGCCATGAGTGTAAAATGTTAGCTGACGGTGAGGCGCCTGGTTGACAGCCTTGGGCAGTTTATTGTCTACGCAGCAAGGCGGAATGAAGAGGAGAGTATCGTCCATATTTGAATTTTTATTTTAATCGTTCAAGAGCATTGGCATGCACAATGTCATTACCTTTGGTGCCGGAGCATCGGCGGTAATTACTACGGCGTGCGAAGCGTCGAGCAACTGCATGCGTATGGTGTCCGACGGAATAGAGTTGATACAGGTTTGAAAGGATGTAGACTTCAAACCGATACGGAAGTTGTCTTCACACTGGGCATCGGCTATACACACCTGGTCTTCGCCCGACACAGCAAAGTCTATATCGCTGGCCGACACGGTGAGGAACAGACCGTTCTTCTTTATCTCAACGAGGTTGCTCGCATTGCTTGAGAACAGACTGACACGGCGCAGGATGTCGAGCATTTCCTTCTTGTCGAACACTACATAGAACGGATTCGACTTCGGAATAACGGCGTTGTAGTTGGGGAATTTGCCCTCCATGTGCTTGCATATCAGTTCGGTGTCGCCCGAGGTGAAGCGTATGGTATGGCCGTCGTTCTCAATGGTGATGTCATCACTACCATCGAAGGCCGAGAGTGTGCGAAAATAGTTGCGGTGGATAAGCATCTTGCTGGGGGTACCACCACGAAAGAAGTCGCTACCTCCCTTTGCTGGGTCGTTACTGTGCATCATCTTAACAAGAGTTTGTCCGTTTGTTCCAACAAATACTACCTCTGAACGGTCTTCGGCTACGTCGATGCAAAGACAGGATAGCTGCGGCCGAAGTTCATTGTTACAGACAAACTTATCGGCTGTGTCTACAACGGAATGAAACAGCGACATCGGAAGACTGATTACTGACGACTGCTCGGCTTTCGGCAGTACCATCTGAGGGTATTCATCGCCAAGGAAGAGGTACATCTGCGCCTTACCTGGTTTCACATTGTCCTCGCTGCTTGTGCAATATTCTACGGTGAACGACTGGCTGTTGTCGGGAATGTCGAAAGTAACCACACAATCGGGTAATGTACCTAACAGAGCGCTGAGCATCTTGATGGGCAGCACGATGTCGCGGTCGTATGTGCCATTACAAATGGTGAGAGGTGCCGGAATAGTGAGCTGTGCCTCGGTGGTTGATGATGTGAAGAAAAATTGTTCACCCTTGCGGGTCAACAATACGTTGTCGAGGATGGCGATAGCGTTCTTAGAACCAATACACTTTGCCGACTTGTTTAGGGCAGCGTGTAGGGCTTTGGATGATTGAGTTTGTAATTTCATTATATTAAGTTTTAAATTTAAGTTTTAAAATTAGAAAGGCAAGTCTTCATCGTCTGCCGGGTTGTAGCCGCCAAGATCGACTCCACTTGATTCTGCTGGTGCCACATATCCCGTAGCTGCTCCTGCTACGCCTACATTCGGTATGGCGTATGGTGAAGGCTGCTGTGTTGCCTGTGGCTGGTAGAGCATAGCCAGACGCTTGTTCATACGCTGACGGATAGCCTTAAAGAGGTGAGTATTCTCATCGGTGGGGTCTTGGTTTACAATTTCTGGGTCGCGCTCTTTGTTGGCTTCCTTCACTTGCTCTACGAGCTTCGGAAATTTCCGCGCAATGTCCTTAATATAGTCAACCGAGAAAGACATCTGCATTTCGTGTGTCGGTACGGTCACGTTGCTGTCGCCACGCTCCATAGCAGCCTGGCGCACCTTTGCCTTATACTGCTCATTGATCGGCCAAATGTTTACACGTAGCTTAGCCACTGTGCGTGTAGGATTTTTAGGAGCCTGACTCACTTTAATTTCGTTCAAGTCTGTGGGTATGCAGACATACACTCGTTCAGGGTTGTTCTTATCAATACCCTTAAACACCTGCGCTCCGTTCAAGGAGAGTAGTTCGAGGTTTCCGTTGAAACTTGCCATTTTGTTTTTGTTTTTATTGTTTATGTTTACTGTTTACTGTTCACTCGTATATCATGCCTTTGCCATCCAGATTGTTGACATAGCTATAAGTTTTTGATTTCATCCCGAACAATCTCCATGCTTCTATTTACGGCTTTAATAAATTCTGTACGCAAGACATCAGGCATTTGGATTCCCTCTTCATCTGTGCATGGAGCAAAAAAACTCCACCAATGGTCTTTGTCATATTCGTTGATATGTTTTAAGATTTCATTGAGCGTATTTAAACTTTCATTTAGCTCCACTGCTTTTTTTAGTTGTTCTTTTGTCATAATACTTTTGTTTTTCCTCCTCACTGTCACTGAGAAGATGATGATTTATAAATTCCTTTATTTATAAGATTTGACATTTCTTTCTCAAAATACTGGAGTTGCGATGTTTGCAACGCATCAATCCATTGTTTGCAATATTTCAAATACTTAGTGTGGTTGTTCACTCTGAAACGCCACTCCAGATAGTTTTGTAAGCTATGACTCATATTTTTTTTGTTTGTTAAATTCTCCTTGCTATCACCAGGGAGAAGAATGATTAAGCACCAACGCACACGCATTGCAACAACGAAACGAAGTGTTCACGCTGTATAGCATTGCACGAAAATCATCCAGTTCTTCAATACTGAAAGGACAATCCTTGTTAACTTTCTTCATCTGATACTCTTTAAAAGAGTCTCGCCTTGCTGTCGCTCATATCGTCCATCGTGCGCACCTTATACCATTTCTTCACTCGGTTCTTGGGTGCATATACCTTTGACAGCCCGATAAAACTACTACAAGCGAGGTGCAGCGGACTGATGTTTCCGCCAAACAGAGGTGAGCTCTCTTCTCTGCAACTGCATTTTATGTGATCGTAGGAAATGCAGCTTTCGCATCTGGGGGGGGTGAATGTTCGCATAGCGTATTATATTATTTGAATTTTGCTTTAGAAACAAAAGAAGGGCGTACCACTTCAAAATACTCTATTTGTTCAATATCGTCAATAGAATAACTCTCAATGCAATATTCGTCGAAGTACTTGCTGGGCTCTTTCCCTATTGGATAGTCCATAATGTTTTTTTCTTCTGCATCAATATTGTCATAGTCTACATAGCGACCTTTGCATGGTGTAAACTTGTCAATGTTTTTAGGGGTGAATACCAACAAAACATCAGAACAAACAATCCCATTCAGCCGGCGAAAATCCTTTTTAGCCTGTTCTTGACCACCAATCCCGAAACAGAATCCTTTTGCCGTACTTGCTGTACCACGAATTTTGCTGTTGTCAGTAGTATTCTTTAATATCTCTCTATGAAACAACATAGATATTTCAACAGAAGACATGTAACGATATAATTTCATACGCTATAAACATTTTAAGTTATACATTGTTTTCTAATCAAAACGGCATATCCTCCTTTATATCCGGCGCAACAGCCGTAGCTGTTGTAGCCGCCGCAGGTGGTGCCATTCGCCTACCCTGCTTGCGCGTTTTGTTGTTCTCCCAGCGTTCCTTCTCCTCGTCGGTGAGCGTGATGATGTTGCCATCGTCGTCGCGATAAGGCAGAGGATCGGGCTGCTCGGCATATTGCTTTGCAATGCGTTTGAGCTCTCGATAATCCTTCGGTATCGCATCCTTGCCAGGGCGGAAGAAGAAGAACACGTGCTTTGACGTTTGGAGATAGCGGATGAACTTCGGCTCAATGGTGTTGTCATTCTCCCACTCACGACCAGTGAAGTATTCCTGCGTAACCCATGCCTGCAGCTTGAAGCACTTGCGCTGTTTGTCGCTCTCGTTCTCGAAGAGGTGTTTTGGGTTACACGTTATCGACATATTCTCGCAATAGTCGTATATCTTCTTCTTGAAGGTAGCACGACTATACTCCTTACTCTTACCTTCAGAAGCATCTGCCCAGTCGCGCATAAACTCATTGAACATATCATCCGTACATATCGGCACACCGTAAACCTCATTACGAGAGAAAAACCATTCAAAATAGCGCACGATGCTCTCGGTGAGCTTCTGCACCATCTGGCGGCGGCGCACATTGCCTTGCGGTGCAATGGCAAAAGTGTGATAGCGCATCAAGAACTGCACTGCTAAGGCGCAGATGTAAATGGCTTGGTTGCGGTCGGTGTCGGTCAGTTTGGCGGGGTCTGTATCAAAACGCTTCATAATGTCGGATGGTGATCGTGCAGGCTGTCGCTTTTGAGGATTCTCGCGAGCAAAGCGGTCGGAGAAACTAACCAGAGGAAAACGACCTATTGTAGAAGGGTCGTCGTCGCTCAAAGGACTGTTGCTTGTTATGACGTGCATCGGCGAGTCTTCCATCTTGAGACTAACGGGGTCGCCAAATTTCTTTTCAACCTTCGTACCCTTGGTAATCTTGTTGTAGAAGTATTTAAGCGGAAAGTTCTTCTGCTTGTCCTCCCAGTGTACGACACGATACTTGCCGGGATATATGAGCAAGTCGGAAAGACAGAACTTTGCATCGACAATGGTAAGAAAGTCTTTCATATCGACACAGAACACATTGACAGCCGAACCAACCACGAGGTTTACCAATACCGACTTACCACTACCACCAGAGGCTTGCTTCTCGTCGGCAATATTATCTTCAAGAAGATAAGGGCAGACGTTCTGCATCCCTTCCCATGAACGGTAACATAGCCTACCTATACCCGAAAGCATATTGGCGAAATGGGCGTTCATTACAGCTCGCTCGTCATCAGTAAGTTTCTCTTTGCTACGTTGCACGTCTCGTTCTCGTTCCCAAAGGGTGTTTGAGAAACCGCGCACTATACGCAGGATAGGCCAAAGGTCTTTTTCTTGCTGTCCTTGCCAGTTTACATCCCAACGATAAGTTTGCGCCCATTCCATAAGGTCGCCACGCATTTGTTTTATCTCGTCGTAGCTGAACACTGACGACCCGTCCTCATTCTGCATCTTCTCTTTCTTGTCTATTGCTTCCAGTCGGTCGCGGTATTCCTGTCGCTCAGTTATAGTAAACGGTGTCTTGAACACTCGCATCGTGAAGTCATACGGCTTCTTGGCAAGCGAGGGAATAAAGAAATTGATGTCGTCATACGACACCGTGCGGATGCTATCGGGCGTTATCTTCAATGCCACATTGTTGAAGTAGAAATACTCTGTCTTGGCATCAAACGCATCAGCAAAGTTTATCACCATGCTCTGCAAACCTCCGGCAGACTTTTCCGTGAAGGCCTTATCCACCATGTTTGCACAGTCGGACATCAAGCGTCGCTCGTTGTCGCTATGTCGCCATGCCTGTTCTATATATTCCAAAAGCATTGTCTTTGCTGCCTGGATGATACTCTTTGCGTCGATATACTCCACAAAGCATTTGTTCAGGTGGATGTATTGACCAACGAGATCGGTGCTCTCGGGGTCTATCATGCGGTAATATCCGTGAGCGGTCATAAAAAGCCACAATCTTGTAGGTGACACCTTGCAGGTAGGTGGCTTAGGTTTTCCACTTCGAGGGTCACGCGGATATTCTATCTCGAACGGCTCCGTGTTCCTGGCTCCACGCAATCGGGAGTAGAGTGGAAGGCGAAGATCGTGGTCGAACTGAAAATTCTCTTCTGCGTTCATGGTGTATGTCAGCAGATAGTCGCGCACGCTTCGGGGAGAGCTGCCATATAGCCATTGCCAGCGTCGGCAATAACGCGAGCGGAAACCTTCTGGCAGCATTGCATAATACAACGTACTGAACTTGGTGCATATCGCTCCACAGTCGCGCTGTGAGGCAATGTCGTTAGGGTATAGGATGATGACGTGCTCGGCAAAGCGGTTCATCTTCTGATATTGCACAGCACTGAAATCAAGATTCTCCCGTTTCCACTCGCCACGTTCGATATACCAGAAGTTTCTGCGACCAATAGAAAACGCAACATGATACCAACAGAAATCTTGGAAATGCTGGTCTTCTATTTTGTCAAGGCGCAGGGAGCGCATGGCATAATACACGCTCAAAGCGTCTTCGGGGGTGCGACAAAAAACGATGTTTCGAGCCTTTATCTCGGCAGTGGGTATCTTCTTCTTTTCTTGCTTGAACGTACCCTTGCCCACACCGTCCTTGTCTTCACGTTCCACCCATTTTTCCTTCTTCTCGGTGTATTTTTCCGTTGGCTCAAACTTCTGTATAGCAGCATGAACGGCTGTATTGTCGCTCTTGCGCTGATCCATTGCATATACAAACACGTTGTCGCCCATAAGCCACTTGCTTACCTTCCTCACGCTGTGCTCCTCGGCGGTAGAGAACACTATCGGCTCACTCCCTGCCATTGCCGGGCGGAAGAAGCATCCGAATGAGTTCTGTGGCCCTATCTCTTGCGAGGCAAAGCATACGAACAGCGGATTCCAGGGTGTGCCATGAATTATTTCGCTCACATGCTGCCCGTCGCGTATCACGTCAGGCAGCGTCACGCTCAGAAGAGAATAGATACGGAAGTCTTTGTTGAGCATGTCGGGTGTAAACGTACTGCCAAAGCCGAAGCGAGGCAGCCCCCTGTCGAGCGTCACCTCACACCCAAGAGCAGCAAGCTCTTGTGGCGAGAAGTCGGTCTTCGGCATGAAAGAGAATGTCTCGATGGTCTGCTGTGCCTGTGTACGGTAGTCCATCTTGGCAAACACCTCTGGGAAGGCACGGCGCACCTCGTCGGTATCGCCATACACATCCCTTACAAGTCGTTGGCAAATGCGCTGAAGACTATATCCGTGCATCGGAATGTTCATCTTGGCTGCATACAGTTCGATGGCTCCGTAGCCTGTTTTGCCCGTGCGTGTGCATTTCCATTTCACGGCACCATGCTCTGCCATTCGGTTGTCGTCAACGCCCACGCCAGAATACAGTCCACCTCGCTCATTCTCGAAAATAATAAAGTGAGGTGTCTGCTTGACATCGGCATCCGCGTCCTGTCCATTCTTGCAGATAGGACAGAAACACGCGGTCTGACCTTCGATGCGCTGCTCATTTGCAGGCTTTACAAGAAGGTGCAGGTCGATGTTAGCGAGGCGATTTATGATAGGATGGAAGAACATAGTGTATAATTTTAAAAGTGACAGCCGATGATGTGCCAAACTTCTTTCAGCCGCGCCAGTTCTCAGGCTTAAATTCTTTACTGGCGAGGATTTATAGGAGGGCATTGCTGCTACCTCCATCGTCGTGCTGTCCTTTACTTATTAAAAAAGGAAGACTGGCGGTGATGTTCCTACATATTTAACAAAGCAGTCGCTCCGACGCTCTTAACTCCATATACGACTGTTGTCATATACAACGAGACGTTACCGTTCCCGTCATCACCGCCAAGGTCTTTCTATTTTCTTTTTGTTTTACATTTGTTTTTGTTTACTATAAGTTCAGAAACGTTTCGGTGCGAAAGTGTCGTATGGTGCAGTTAGCCAAGTTCTTCATGCAGCTAATCAGCATCAGCACAAACTCCTTAAACGAGATAAAGCTCTCGTTTAGGCCGATTATCTCCACTGCCACACGCCAAAAGCATTTGCCGTTCTTCACTCGGCATGAGTGCTCATTCTTTATGATTATATTACCTATATTTCCCTGCATCATCGTAAACAACTTCTGACACACGTCTCTCACTAAGGCAAACGGCGCATGGAAAAGCAACACTTTGTTGTCGCTGTCATAATCGCGCACGGTCTCCGTATAAGCTATACGGTGTAGATATTCTCGATGCGTAGGTAGTCCTTGCCTTTTGTTCTGACGATTGGGAATGTAGGGATAGTTCAGATATTCATGGTTAGGCATAGTTTTACCCTTGATGTTTCAAACATTGCAGGTGCTTCATCATCTGCCATGTGGAATATATACTACGTTGGCAATCATAGATCGGTTCATGCACACTACCCTTACCTTCATATTCATCTACAAGTTTATATGCAGCTTTCTCGTCAAAAATATCTTCAGCAAGATTGCATATTATGCGAGCACCCTCAAGGTAGAATGTACGATGATCGCGGAAGTGGGTATAATTGACAGAAAAATCTATATGATACTTATAACAGATGTTGCGCAAGATAGCAATGTCAAAATCAGAACCTTGCGACCAAAGATAAATATCTTTCTCACCTTTGTCTTTTTTGACATCTTCTATCCAATCAAAAAAATCTTTTACAGCAACCTCAATAGGGCGACAAGGTAAATCATAACCATCACTGCTCAACACCGACGCTTTTACATCGTCACTCTTAGTTTCCCACCATTCTGCGGTCTTACTATCAAACGTGAAGTTGTTGACGAACATACCACGAAGATCAATATGGCACGCGAAGGAGCAAGAAGGGTCTTGCACGTTCTCTTTTAGCTGAAAGAATGGCGTTTTTATGTTATTGCGGTCCCAAGCCATGGCACCTATAGACATAACTGCTGCCGTAGGACATAATGCGCAAGTCTCAAGGTCAAATGTAATATCAAGCATATTTTTAGTATATATTGGTTAATTATTAGCAACATCAGAAGTAAGAAGTTTCTTTATACCCTCCCTCTCCCATGGCTTCCAGTTTTCCGATTTGAAACGCTTTATCACGGTTGCAGCACTCATTCCTCGCTCATTCATATAAGCAATGAACTTGTTGCACATTCCCGCGTTTACGCGCTTTAAGCACGAATAGAAGATGCCAGGTTCGTTGCTATGCGCCAAAACGTATAAATACCCTTTGTCGCCATCCACCATCTGCGGATCATTCTCGTCTACATATTCCAACAAAGAATGTGACACGTCGGACAATAGTAAGAATTGACGTTTACACTCGTCAATGCCTTCAATCTCCCATCCTGAAAAACCATTCTGAAAGAAACGGAGGTAGAAAGTGGCGAGCGTAAAGCCTTTCTTTGCCAATGCAACATACAGAGCCCTTTTGTCATCAACGGTCATATCTTCTATCTGCAACGATGCGTATGGTTTAGTGATTTTTTCAACGATTTCCTTTGTCATCTAATTCTTATTTCTTATATTTGGTGCAAATATAATTCTTAAAATTGAAACAGCCAATTCTTACTATTGATTAAATCAATAGTTTTGCATTTTTTAATATTTAAATATTTTGTATTAACACTTACAGTTATGAAGTACGCGTACAATTTCTCTTTCCTAAGTGAATGGCTTGAGGCAAACCCAGAAATTCCCAAAGGCGAGATTCTGCAAGCCCTCGGAGCCAAGTCTAACAATCGTTTTAAGGCGTGGGTTAGATGCGAAGGACCTATGCCCATTATTAGTATGCTTCGGCTCTGCAATGCTTTTCAGATTCCACTTTCTGCTTTCTTTCGTGATGCCGAAGCGGACGCGGACGGTGCCGTTGTGCCTGGTATGCCCACAGCAAATGACATACTTGAACCTGCGCAGGGCTACGCAAGCAGTTCTGACGAGCGTCAGCACGGTGAGCGTTCTATCCTCAATCCAATGGACGTGCGTATTATTCCGTCGGTGGTGCCAGGAATGGTGACGAAGCCGAGAGAGAAGGACAATCCGCAAAAGTCAGAAATTCCAGTCGACAATACCGTTGAAGAAAAGGGCGCAACTCCAAAAACTAACGACAATGTTAGTGACGCTAATCTTGCAGCTATCGTGGAATTAGAGAACAGGCACATGGATCAACAGCGCAAACTGCTAAATGTTATTGCCGAACAGCAAAAGCAAATAGCCTACCTCACTCGTATGCTCAACGAAACGAAACGCTACAACAACATAAAATTAGACGAGGGCTATATGGTTGCCGACCATCATACAGAAGAATGATATATAAACAAAAAAGCGTTACCTATCCTCGCGGACGGGTAACGCAAAAACTTAAAACTAAAGTAAAAAATCTAATTATTAACCAAATTTTTCTGTTTTATTTCTGTTCGTTGATGGCTGCCATCTTGCGACGATAAAACTCTTTTTCTTCTATCTTCGTGAGTGTCATGTCAGCGCTTACATACGGAATGTCGGCATACCAATAACCTTGATGCAAGAACACAATGGGCGTGCTGTTGCCAAAGGTCATAGGCAGGGGCAGATTGTCTTTCGTGCGCTTCGGCTGTAGGTTGAGTATGCCAAACAGTTCTGCCTCACTCACGACTGGCAGGGCATCCATCTCTTTCTCTAAGTCGGTGCCTTCGATGGGAAAGAAGAACACACGTCCGTCTGGCAATACTTCCTTGTCCCATCCGTCACGTTCAGTGGGGTCGGCAAACTCCACGGCTCCCACTCCACCTGCCATACCAGCAGGCGATTCATAATAGCTTGAGCATCCTTGTTTTTCTACCCATTCACGCGCCTTTTCTTCTGCTTTCTGACAACGGTGCATGAATTTATGTAACTCTTCGCCTACCTTTGTTGTAGCCGAAATCTTGTAATAATAATGAGGTTTCTTCATTTCTATACTTATTAATCATTAATTATTAATTCAAAAATCGTTGCGCGGTATATATAACTGGTTCTCCACATTCAT
>ERZ1034855.205-NODE-205-length-31392-cov-31.953250_pt1 | contig 31392 bp, 36 predicted proteins | sample MGYA00520699_ERZ1034855 | MGnify/ENA primary metagenome ERZ1034855 (study PRJEB33766, sample SAMN09781730) | gut metagenome | biome: gut microbiome | host: Homo sapiens | place: Madagascar | study: EMG produced TPA metagenomics assembly of the PRJNA485056 data...
TGTTTATTTTATGAGGATGTAAATCATTATATTGAATGCCATAACCCCAATCATTGAAATACTTGACGCCGCCAACTTTTCCCATTTCTACCATTTTACGGAATTCGGCATCTCCAATATAATGATAGTTTTTATCTTGCATTTCATTTTCTCTAATAGGACGAGTTGTAGTCAAAATAACTTTATGATAAAGCGAAGGCGACGCACACAGTTCTTCTGCCAAAAAATCCTTGCCGCAACCGCTTTCGCCTATAATAAATAAAATTTTAATCTTCTAAGATTCCACTGTATCTTTCTCCTTGTAAAGTAATATTTCCATTTCCATCAATAGAAGTTATTTTCATTAAACGATGCCCAGGTGTTGAATTATATTTTTTACAAATAAATGTGTCATCAATTCTTACTCCATTGACCACTATCATAGAACCTTTATCAAACCAAGAGCCTTCAACAATATGTCCTTTTCCATCTATACCTCTTTCAGAAATACGCTTATCATACATTGCAAAAAACTCTTTATTAAATTTAACGGTAACGACTCCAGAAGTAGTAAGAAGAACTACTGTTGATTTATCTTTGTTTTTTGCAATACAAGTTCCACATATTTTAGATAGTTTATATAATTTAATAACACTATTACCTTTTTGAAAGGTTCTTTCAACTATTGGCTCTTCAGGTAATACAAAGAAATTAGCATAACCATATTTATTATTATTTAAATGGGCAAGTTCGTGTTCATGATAATAAAAACACATAACTTCCATTTCCCAAGTAGAGTAGTTACCTTTTGCACAACTATCCCAAAGTTCTTTAAAAATTTTTCCGTTCAAAGTAAAAAGTAAATTTTGTTTGTCTGCCGCAATCCAATTTCTGAAAGTATCCATATATTTTTGATATACCTTATCCCATACTTTTGGATTTGTGCAGTTATTTTCAACGACTTCCTCTTTACCTATTTCGGCAAGAAAATTTAATGAACGCTTATCTACATTATAAAATCCGCTAGAACCTTTATGAAGCTTAAGATATTTATTAAAATTATATACTCTTAAAGCTAAAGTAAATTCATCGCCTTGCGGCAACATATTATATTTTATAAGACTTGCCATATTTTGAAGTGTTAAATTAGTTTTTTTATCGCATATCTCCCATATATACCAAGCCATAACTCTTTTTCGTTCTTCCATTTGGTCAAATGCTCCGCCTTTAATAAGAGAAAGCATTTGAGGTTTAGTAGGTTTAACTCGTCTATAAAAATCTTTTACACTAACATATGGACGATTTTCTATAATTCTCGCTATAATATCATCTCCGACTTTTGCAAGACCTTTTAAACCAAAAAGAATTCTATTATTTTCTGCGTCAGGCTTAAAACTAAGAGAAGATTTATTTATGTCTACAAGACTTAAATTAACTCCCGCTTGCCGAATTTCTCCAATAGCTGAAGCCATTTTTTTATAATTTTTATTGGTTTTTTTCTTAATTTTTCCACTTCTATCTGGCAAATCTATATATTCAGCGTCTGGGTCATCTTCTTTTTCATAAATATTAACGATTTCCTCTGTTTCTTCCTCTTCAAGACTGCCACTGTCACAAATTAAGCAAGCGCAGCTCCAGTAGATAGTAGGATATTTCCAAGCCAAATTCATTTCTTGTAGCCCAACGAGACTATAACCAAGCGTATGGGATTTGTTGAAGCTGTACCCCCGCTGAACTCGAAGTAAAATATCCCATACATAATGAGCGAGTTTTTCGCTACATCCTTTTTCTTTTATATTGTTGTAGAATGTTTTTTCACACTCATCAAAAAGTGTGCCGATTTTCTTTGCGAGCGCTTTCCTACATTTATCTGCGAAATTTAGATTGTTGCCGCCTAAACGTGGTTCTTGTACCAAAAGCATCAATGCTTCCTGACTTTCGGCAATACCTTCTGTAATAGCAGGGTAATTGGCTAACCAAGTCATTTCTTCTTCTGTAAGCCCATAATCTTTCATTTCTTGATACCAGATATTAATATTTTGTCTATATTTTGCCCAAGTTTCCAAAGGCTGTTCGGCGTTTTTATCTGGCGCCATTAATCGAATAACCGAATTTAAAGTAGCTAGTTCATCAACAGATTTTGGCTTAATAAGCGCAATACCTCTTGTTCCACTCGCTTCCTTCATCTGGAAAAGACTTAAAACTTTATGTTCCCATATCATTTTCCACATTTCTGGATTATCTCTTTCTATTTTGTATATTCCAATAGCATTTTCATAGGTTTCTTTTAGAGTAGGCTTTTGTTCAATTAAATTGTCTTTTATTAAAAGGTCAAGACAAGTATGAAGTATATCAAATCCACGAACAGAAAGAACATCGTACTTAATCAGGCTCATTCTTTCAACGGTATGAAGATCGTAGGCTGTAACAACCAATCCATCAGGTGTTTTCATTAAAGAAGTAGATTCTACAAAAGGCTCATCAACAAAAATTACACCACCAGCATGACTGCCGATTCGGCTTACTAATCCCGCGATTTTTTGAGCTGTTTTCCAAAGAAGAGGATTTTTATCCATTTCTTGCACAAAAAGCGGAATCGGCTTCATATCTTCTTTTTCGTCTCCATAATAACATTGCTGAAGAGTTCTGACCTTACCTCTATCTTTCGGAACAAGAGAAGAAAAATACAATCCATCTTCTGGCGGCAATCCCAAACCTCGTGCGGCGTCTATCAAAGCCACTTTAGTTTGCTCTGTGCCAAAGGTTATAACACCCGCTACTCTGTCTTGTCCATATACTTCTCGAAGATGGGCAAGCACTTTTCCTCGGCGGGCACTTTCAATATCTACATCTACATCCAGAACGGAAACTCTATCGGGATTGAGAAACCTCCAAGAAAAAGTCTGCGTCTTTTCTCTCAAAGGATTAATTTGAGTAATACCAAGAGCGTATAATACAATGAAACCTACGCCCGAACCACGACCCGGCCCGACCAAACTTCCAGCTTCCCAAACAGTATCTACTATATTCTCTAAGTTTAAAAAATATGCTGACCAATGTACTTTATTAACTTCTGATGATTTCCAAGTTTTATCAAGACAGTCTTCAAATGCTATAAAAGCTGGTTCGTTATTTAAATCATCTTTAGTTTTAATTGCCTTAACTATCGCCTTAGCTAAATATCTATCGCCCCAATATGCCGATTCCATAAAAATTTTTAAATAAGGAATTTTATCATAAAATTCTTTAACTTCTATATCGGCTACTATTTTATCATAGGGTTTCCAAACCAATTCAGGAATTTTTAATTCTCTCGTTAAAACATAATCTTCACATTTATTTTTTATATCGAGAATATTGCGAAAAGCTGATTGTATTGTGTCTTCATCATAATGATAAAAATAACTATGAAGTTCTTTATCACTCATCATATAAGTAGTAGCATAAAAACTATCGACTTCTCTTTCGCCATCTTGTGAATTAAGATAGGCTTTATGAATGGGCGCATCTGATTTTCGGGCATAGTGACTGTCTGTAGTTATTATAAAAGGAATATTCAATTGTTTAGCCAGTTGTAGCAGATAATGATTTACTATATCTTGTTCGTTGTCTATTTTAGCTGGTGGTTGAAGTTCAAGGTAAAAATTTCCTTGTCCAAACAGATCTTCCATCTGCTTACACCATTTTTGAATTTCTAACCATTTTTCTTGCGAAGGAGAATTGTGATAAAGTAAAAGTTGACGAGCTATCGTTGAGCCAAGACATGCTGTACTACCTATTAGATGCCCAGGACTAGCGCCTACAACTTCTACTAAATCTTGATAATAAGTAGGTACTCTTGTCATATTACGAAATTTATAGCAACGCATCCAAGCTCTTGTAGAAAGTTCTCGAAGCTGTCTGTGTCCTTCTTTATCTTTTGCCAAAAGGATAAAATGCCAAAATCTATCTTGCTTAGCTATATAATTACTTGAATTTAACCCATTACGGCAAAGATAAATTTCATTTCCTAATATAACTTTAAAATTAGGATGTTCTTTTTTAATTTTTGCATATTTATCTAAAGCAGCCATATGACTACAAAGAGCCTCATGCCCTGTAAAAGCGACTAATTCATGTCCTAGTTCAATTGCATAATCAATTGCTTCATCTACCGTGATTATACTATCTTTAATACGAATATTAGAATCAAGGTCTGTATGTCCGTGTAAACTCCCTGGATATTTAATATTCATCTAAGCGCCCCTTTCATTTTTTTCTTACATTTTATAATACCATATAATTCTTCTAAAGTCAATTTTCCCCGTTATATACAAAAAGCTTTTCTACTGCCTTATAATCATTAGTTTTTCCGCAAGTTCTTTTTGCTTCACAAGACCATATACATTTAAAATCATCGGGAGCGGCCTGTTCTGATACAACTACTATATTCTTTTTGCTTATTTTTCTTACCCAATTCCAATAATTTTCAAAATTTGTATTAGACCAATTATCTTTTTTATACCCATATTGCTTTGTGCCTTGATAAGGACTGTCGCAATATATAAGACAGTTTTCAAAATCGGGGAGATTCCTATAATCACTTTGATTAAATTCAATATTTTTTAAATTAGGTGCTTGTTTTTCAGCATTCCTATAAGCTTCTTGATAATAATTTCTAGTTTCTGTATTCTTGGCGAAGCCTCTAGGGAAACCGCCATTAGAAAAAGAAGCAAAAAATTCTATTGCTCCAACTTCGGCAAGAGTCATATTGGTAAGCGGCGTACCATCTTTTACATACGCTTTACCTTCGTCCCACATTTGTCTGTTTGCATCTTTTGGAAGTTTTGTTATATCTTCTTGTATTTGCCTAAGCAATGCTATTAAAGTTTCACTTTTGTCATAAGCCAATTTTTTATCACATTTTATGCGCTCAATGATAGAGCAACCACCACAAAAAGGCTCGACATAAGTTTTAATATTATTATCTTCTATCATTTTCTGAAGTATTGGTACTATTGAATTAGCATACTTAGCTTTGCTTCCCATATATACCATTTATTCTTTCCCTTCCTCTATTTCGTCTATCTTTTCGAACAAAGTCTGTAAAATAAAAGCCGCAGTGCCGAAATTAGTAGTATTATTTACTAAAAAATTAGCAAATTTTTCACTATTTACAAATTCTTTTATATTGTCTAAATTACAATTTATTTCCATTAATTCTTATCACTCCTTCTTATCCAATGAAACCGAGGATAAGCCGGCGAATCGAATTTATCCCAAACAAGCCAGCAATAAGCCTGTGCGCTTGTAGTTTCGGGTTTTTCACCATTTTTCCAACAGTGAATTCTGTCTACATATTGATATATATCTGTAGGTGGATTTTCTTTAAAAATTTTAGTATATCGGCCTTCACCTTCCAGCGCTTGAGTCCGACACAATACTATTAACTTTGATTGCGCAATTTCTAACGCACGAATGAGAAAGGGTTCAAGTAAAGAATAGGGCGGATTCATTATTACAATATCTACCTTGTCTACTAGATATTCATCACTAAGAAAATCAAAACCATAGTCAATTTTCCATCCATTTTTAACAAAACCACGGTTTTTATAATCAGTAGCTATCTTTTCTTTTAGAAAATCATTATACTTTTTTAAATATTCTTCGATACCTTCTACCATATGTCCGCCGCCACGGCATGGTTCAAGAATAGTTTTATCAGTAAAATCAAAACAAGTTGTTTCAAGTATGTTTAAAACTTCTAAAGTAGGAGTAGCATAATAATCATCTACTTCTCTTTCTTTGTTATTCTTTTTGTAAGAATTATACAAACCTTTATTACTGTATTGTCCCATTAAAAATCTCCTTTTATCATTATTAACTTTTGGCAACTCCTTGTAATACCAGTATACACCCAGCGGCAATGCTCCGTCCAATCTTGCGGGAAAGATTCCTCAAGAAGCAACACTTTATCCCAAGAAGAACCCTGTGAAGAATGTACTGTAATAGCATATCCATATTCAAATTCCATAGGAATAATTTGCTTAGACTTTTGCGGTATGCCAATTTTTTTATAAAATTTACTTATTGATACCTGTTGCGGCAAAGTAAGCCTGTACTCTCCAGTAAGCAACATTTGTTTATCCATCTTTAAATATCCATAATCTTCACCGTAGTCACTTACAAAATTTGTTTTATATGATTCAAGCGGCCCTCCAGGAATATGTAACGACCTCGGCAATGAATAAGCACAAGGGTATACAGCTTTTTCTAAGAAACCAATAGTACCATTAACCAATGAAAAGCCGTTACTACCAAAAGTTTCGTGATAGTTGCGCCGAACTATTACTTTATCGCCAATTTGAGGAGCTTCGCCCTTAAAACCGCGCATTTCTCGCATATGTTGATTTATTCTCTTGCGAGTATCATTAAGTCCAACGAGTATTTGATCCGCCCATACCAAATGACCTTCACATAACTCTTTCTTAGGTAATATCATTAAGTCATTTCCTTTGTAATAGCCTATTGGCTGTTTAGCTCTGGCCACCATACTTAATCGTATTATATCACTTTCTTTGGCTTGCCGCATTACTTCATCAAGAAATACATCGGGCTTTTCAAGAAGTGTATTCCTTGGTTCCTCAGAAGGCGGAGGCAGTTGAAAGGGGTCACCACAAAACAATACAAATATATGATGCTTCAATAATTGTTCTATCGTTTCTTGCGGAACCATAGATACTTCATCTACAACAATAAGTTTATAAAGAATATCTCCAATCCCAACAGGAGATCTAGTAAAATACCCCTTGGGAGAAAGCTCATATTTCCATAGAAGTTTATGTAATGTTGTGACATTTTTATGTCCTAATTTTTGAAGCTGATTACAAGCCTTCCCCGTAGGACAAGCATAACAAACATCTTTTTCGGGGTCAAGACCAAGAGAAGCGACTATGAATGAAATACATACACTTTTCCCTACTCCCGCGTATCCGCTAACTACGCCGAAAGGCTCTCCTGAAAGGTATTTATTAACAATAATTTTTCGCCCTTCTTCTTGTTTTCGTGTTAGTTCCATACTCTCACTTCCTTTACACTTTTCTATACTTATATTATATAATAAAAAACCTGCAAAAGCAAAAATGCTCATAAAATTCCCAAAACGACTTTTATTTAGGCATTTCGGCATTGGCGTTGGCTGTGGTAGAGCGAAGCATAAAAAAACAGGGGAGATGAACTCCCCTTTATTATCCTACAAAACTCATATAGGCAATCTGTGCGTTACGTTCTCGGCTCGAATACGACCAATTAGCGCACCTCTCGTAATACCTAGCAAATACTCGCGCGGCTTCTGCGGCATTTCCAATAGCAAGAAAATTATGATAGCCATATCGGCTTAACTGCGCAGAAATAGTATTTTTCAAATGATTTAATTGTTCATATAGGTCTGCATTATGAACAGATGGGAAATAATACAGTGACCATTGACATATCCCATAATAGTCGCCGCCTTCCCCATAAAGGTAAGGATTAATGCTCAGGCTATGCCCCCCCACTTCGGCCATTATATTTCCTAGAACTCCAGCCGAAACGGCGTCATTCCAACCCCAAGATTTAAAAGTATCCCATATAATTTGCGCGGCGTTACTGGGTATTTGTTTTCTTACAACAGCCTTTTTCTTCTCTCTTTTTCTTTGTATCTCTTGGTATTCTTCCCAAGTAATAGTTTTATAATTGATTTCAAAGGGTTTATTATAAAGAATAGAATCTGTAATTTTTACTTTTTCTTTTTCTTTTGACTGTTGCTCAGAAGGGATGTAAACTTCTGAAATTGTGGTTGTTCTAAAATTATTGTTTGTTTTTGCCGCAGTGCCAATAAAAAGCATTATTATCGACAAAACGGTAACAAGCAAACTTATTACTATATTTTTCATACTAATTTCTTCCTTCCTAATAAATAAATATTAGGTCAAGTTGTGCTTAGCTGTTAAAAATAATAGGCTGTCCTTCCTACAATTTCATAATCAACGATAGTTATTTGAGGGAGCTGTCGTCCTCCCCAAGAATTAATTTCGCAAGTTCCAACTACATTAATTTTTACACAACCCAAATCAGAATATAAAGATTTATACTCTTCTTCGGATGACCTGAATTTTATGACCGTGATACCAGATGGAAGATTAATTTTTAATGTAGGGCCTTTTTCTAATAAAGTTAACATATCTTTTGTTATGTTAATATTGGTTATAGCCACTTTGGGTTCTTCGACGCCTTTCCCATAATACTTTTTATAACTTCCAATAGTAAGTATATCTTGTGTATTAATGTTAATCGAATCCCATATAAAATCTACTAAGTAAGTTTTTGAGAAGTCTATATCTTTTAAAGCCATATTAGTAGAACCAATAAAATCTTGTAACTTATCTGCCGCAATGCCTACGCCGAAAGCCGCTTCGTGCCCAGCCACGTAAAGGACTCCCTCTTGCTGCAAGAGAAAAGTCCGAAGAGCTGGAATCGGCGAACCTTCAAAATTTCGGCCTGAGCCTTCATAAGTAATTATTCCCTCTTCATTACTTTTTTTACCAAGAATTAAAGTGGGGCGGCAATATTTAGAAGCCAATTCATTTGCAACTAAACCGTTTAAGGTAGGAGCTAAAGCTTCATCTTCGTTTAAAGCTACTATTAAGATTTTATTATCCAATAATCCCTCCATTTGGATTTTTCGTTCAATTATTTCCAAGCTAGCCTCTTTTGCTTTGGTTTGTCTATTTTTAATGTTATTACAATATCGGCAAGCCCGAACCGCCAATTCTTCTTGCTGTCCTTTACATCCTCTTTTGGTTGAAGGAACTAGTTGAGTCCCTTTATAGTCCAGCATAGATTCAAATAGCGTCAGCTTTTCATCTGGTGTTCCAGAACGACATACTGCGTTCATATATGGAGCAATATAAAAAGCAATTCCAAAAGGCGTAATAGAACCATCAGGACTGCATTTATTTAAAGAATAGTCTTGTAATTCTATCATGTCTTTTAGAAAGGGGTTATTAATGTGTTCTAAGCCATGAGCAATAATATACCGCGATTCGGCATTAGCTAAACTCATTACATCAGCGATATCTCCAACAGCAACTAAATCTGTGTAATTCCAGCATTTGTCTTGATTAAGAAGACTATCTATATACTGGCAAAACTTCCAAACAACTCCGACTCCTGAAAGAGTCTTATTAGGATAATTGTCAAGCTGATGATTTATAACACAAGCATATGAAGAAAGTTCGTCAGAGTGGTGATGGTCGAGAACTAAAATGTCTATCCCTTTATCATAAAAATATTTATGTTTTTCTATTTCTTCACTACTACTGTCTGGTGCAATTATGAGTTTCACATTATCGGGCACAGACTCAACCAAAATCCCATGCCCTTTAACTGGATGCATTGAATAACACACTCTTGTTTCAACAAAATGGGGAAATAAACTATGTAAATAATTTATAAGAAGTGCCGAACTTGTATATCCATCACAATCATCATCAGGTTGTATGTAGATATAATCATTTGCTGCAATATGTTTTACAAGCATTTCGGCCCCTCGTTTCATGTTATTAAACAAAAGTGGATCATTTAAGCATTCTTTGGTAGGTAATAAATAACTTCTATCGAGATTTCTATTATTTAATATCTAATCAATTACGTCTAAGTTTTCTTTTGGTTCTTTAATTAAACTAAAATTCATACTCATTCTCCTTTCATAGATACACCTACATTATTATATAAAAATTTGTGTATTATCATTTAATAAAACCGACCTCTTTCATTAATAAAAGTACGCTCTTTATAGAGTTTAATAAAAATATTCTTGCCGCAATCCGTAGGGCTAGCCTTATAAGGAGTAATCATCTTTTTGTCAAAGATAAAACTAATCGTTGCTTTATTATGATATTTATTATAAATATTAGTATAATTTTTAATTAGATGATTGTATTCTTTATCCCCTATCTTTTGGAATTGTCTGTCGAAAGCAATAATTATTTCTTTTACTCCAAGAGAAAGAAGGAGGTTTATTTGATAATTTGTTATATTAGAGCCGCAACACGCAACACATATATTATTTGTCCAACCGAAGTACGAAGCATATTGTAATACTGATTTTTCTGATTCGGCAATTACTGCTTTGCCTACTTGTTTGATACTTTCTTTATTCCAATTTAAGCCATAAAGATTTAATCCAAGAGGGTGATTATAAATATCTTTTAGACCGACCTTTATGGGACGATATTTTCCATAGGTTTCGGCATCTTCAAGCACCAAGCTTCTACCTCTTATGCCAATTAGACGATTATCAATATCATAATGTGGTATAATAATTTGTTCTGGCCCCGGATAGTAACAAATTCCTGCAAGCCGCATTACTTCTTCTGAAATGCCGTCTTTAAGCCAAGGGCCTATCTTCACGCTATGATTAAAATTATTAAGGACATAAGGGTTATATTCTTTTAGCTCAATTGTTTTTGTTTCAACTGATATTTCTTTAATTCGATTGATATTATCAAAAATAGCCCAATCTTCAAGCCGCTCGCCGTTTTCTTCTTCAAATTGCCCCGTTAAGCCAAAATGATAAGCAACATATCTAACAGCATCATTCAAATCAAATTCTTTGTTATATTGAATTTTCATGACCTTTCGGCACAATTCAAAAATATCAAAAGAAGGTTCGTCACAACCAGTAAAACATCTAAAAAGCGTGCTATTATTATAATAATAAAGTTTTCTGCTGCCTGTACCCGCGGGGTTGTGACAAATGGTAGAGGATATAAAGCCGAAATTTGTCCATTCCGGCTCTCCTCCCCACTCTTGGACAAGTTCGTATATATCAACAGTATTTAATTGTTCTTTTATACTACGCTTATCATAATTAATCATATCGTGTGAACATAAACAACCTTTCCAAGAAGTCCGTAAGTATTGTTTACATATTCACAGAGGTATTTCTGTTTATTCATCTTTTTAGGTTTACTTTTAAGAATTGTCGCCGCAACGGCTTCTGCCATTTGATATTCAATTTCTTTATAAAATTCTTTTTCCATTAGGTTATTCTCCTTTATAATGTTTCATAAAATGTCTATATTTACGACTATACTTCAATAATATTAAATGAAGTATAACGCTATTTGTTTGTTCTGTCGTTTCTGGAAAAGAGGTTAAATAAGGATATTTTTCTTTATCATCTATTAAAGTTTTAAAAATTAAATCAAGAGCATATTGAGCATCTATAGGTGGATTACATAATTCAAACTCTTTATTTTTATACCAGTCTAATATCTTTTTACGGAATCCTATGAAACTAATGTTTTCATTCCATAACATTTGTATTCTCCTTTTATTCCCAAATTTGATATTTTTTAGTATCTGTTACTGGCTTTACACTATTCATTTGGATAAGTTCATAATGAAAAGTTGTTGCAAATATAGGATTAATTTTACATTGACCTAAATTTGCTTTACACCAAAGAAATATACTTTTATATTTCCCTCGACGATTTTTATATATCGCCAATTTAAGATTAGGTATATCATTGCTGCCAATTACCGGGCCGAGAGCTTGTAAATCATCTTGACTTACAGGTAAGATATGCATACCTAGGTCTATCTTATCTGCTATAGACTTCGCGCCTCTTAATAGGTTCTGGTCCGGTTCGGTAGCCGTTTTCCAGTCGGCGCTAAGCTGTGTGGAAGAAAGTATGAACACATCATTTTGTACGCAGATATCTTTTATTTTAATAGCTATCATAAAAAGTACATTATCTTCTCTAAGTTTTATTCCACCCGTTCGGCGTGTTATTTCTTCAAGAATTTTTATACTTGAATGTATATAATCTAAGAAGATATAATGAGCATCATAATCTCGAATGCCGCGTTTAATTTGATTCTCTATATCTGTCATAGAAAAATCTGGCATTTCTTCTATATATAAAGGAGCTTCCGCTATAATTGACGCCGCCATAGCTAAACGCTCATTTTCTTCATCATCACAACGGCTTTCAAGGATTTTATCCTCATCTACTCCTGCTATAAATGATAAAAGCATCGTTTGTACTTCGTCAAGCCGCTGCTCTGTTGTAATATAAAGAGTAGGCTGTTTGGCTCCCATTGTAATCCAGCCACCTCCCTCTTCCCACATTGCACTACACGACATATACGCCGCATCGGCCATCATTGTACGACTTTTGCCGACCCCGCTGGGCGCTGAGCGTAAGTAGAATTTACCAAGTCTAGCTCCGCGAGTTACGGTGTTGATTAAAGAACCGTAAAGCGGCAAACCATAGTCAGGATTTTGTTTTAAATGTTCAAGTAATTCTTTTATTCCAGTTCCGGCTTGATGCGGTTTTTGGAATTCTTCTCCTGTGTATTCCGCCTTAACTCTATCTATTTTTTCATCAATGAGTTTAACTATATCGGCAATAGAATGATTAGTAAGCCATTCGCCTTGTTCATTGATTTTCTTCTGGTCAAAAACTTCCTCGGGGTCATATATATCCGATACATCAACTCCACAGTTTTGATAAGCTCTTAAAAGACTAAGTTTTTTGACTCGATTGTAATAAAAATCAAATAGTTCAGGCTGAGCATTTTTACCTATTTCGGCAAGCCACTTTTCTCCGTCATTCTTTTTAAATAAAGCAAAATCCTCTGGTTTATCACTTAGATAATCTTCTATAACCACGGCGTTAAGTTGTTTGGCATTATCAAGTGAATGAAGCTGAAACATAATTTTATATATCATTCTATGAAAACTTTCTACAAAATCATGTTTACATAAATTATACTTATCTGTAAAATCCAAAAGAGAAGGATTTAGATATATACAACCTAATACCTGAAGAATTGCTGGTGTGTCTACAATTTTTCCCATTTAATCATCCCACCATTCTGACGCCGCTCTCTCTTTTTGAAGCGGTTTCGGTGTTGGTATATTTATTTTTACTACTTCTTCATTTGGTCTATAATTTTCTATTTTTTTATCTTTATTGGCTTGAATCGCTAACATAAGATTATAATAATATATTTCAGCTTGTTTATATACATAAGGTACTATACCGATAGTTAATTGTTTTTTGTCGGGTTTATGTCCTTGCACTTCATAGAAATATTTTAAAGCTCTATATATACCCTTATATGAAAAATGATATTCATTTATAAAATGATTAGCCTGTTTAACTAAATAAGGTGGAGCATATTCTTCTTCATAAAGTTTCATTAAATATTCAAGCAAAACATCCTTATCTGTTTTAGGCCGTTCGGCATCTTTTTTTACGCATTCTATACAAGCCGTTTGACCTGTTGGAAGAATGCCGAATTCATGTTCTTTTTTATTGAAACGCTTACTGCACAGAGGACAATCAAAAATATCAGGAGTTTTTTCTGTAATAGGTTCTCTTATCTCGTAATCAGGAAGATTAGGGTTTTTTTCTTTTTCTTTTAAATAACAATCTTTATGCGCATACCTATATCGCACTCTTGTTACTGCTGGATTAGGGTTAGCTGGAGGTATAACGGCAATAGGAACAGCATCTCGGTCAAATTTTATGCCGCAATACACACATTTACAATATTTAATTGTTGCCACTTAAACACCTCACAATTCATATATTTATAATACCATATTTTTAATAAAAAAGCAATCTCACTCTTTATTATAAGTAAGATTGCTTTGTTTTAATTATTTATATGCCGAGTTCTTCAGCTTTATCTGTCAAATTATCTCGAATAATAATAACAGCTTCTATTTGTTTTTTCGTACAGTTGGTAACTTTTCCACCCTTGCCGAGAATTTCTTCAACAATTTCGGCAAGAACAGGCGCATTATTTGATTCAATAAAGCGTTTACCAAGCTCTTGAATTTCTTGCATAACACTATCAAAATTTTCTTCTACTATTTGATTTTGTGCCTTTTGCTGGTCGTAAGAAACAACTATTGCTCCATTAATTTTCTTTTCATTTTCTACCGCTTCTATAACTGCTTTTTCAAGATTTTCTGCTGAAAAAACATCTATTTTAGCAGGACAAAGCGTAAAACGAGAGCGAGCAAAGAATTTATCTGTGTCATAGAAATATCCAGAAGAAGGAATAAACTCTCCTTTTTCATTAACACCGTTACTTTTTACATAAACAACAAAATCACTGTTATCAAGAATAGGGCCGAGGCACCTTTTATCACCTTTAGGTATCGCTTTTCCATCTTTAATCTGCTCGTGTCCAATGAAAACAATAGTATAGTCACAGCTTAAAAGAAGATTTATCATTCGAAAGAATTCTTTCTCATAAAGGCTATAAAGGTTATGTTTACTATCACCATCAGCCAAAGTCAAAGCCCCATCACCATAAGTAGAAATTATATAATCTTGACAAAGGATGCTAAGCGCGTATAATTCATCAATAACTACTGTATCATAAAGTGCTCTAGCCTTATCAACTGTTCGAGGGTCTGTAAGTTGTTTAACTATTTTTCTAAAGTCAGACCATCTATTTATTCTATTGTATTTAACTCCACTCTGGGCATTGAGTCCAGATTCTGTCGCCACGAAATAAGGCTTGCTCATACGGGCGGCGGTGTAGGTTTTCCCAACATTGTTACCGCCATAAAAAGTTATAATTTTTCCTGCAAGACCTTCCGCCATGGCAGAAACTTGAGGATTAAAAATATCTATTGAAACAGCCATAGTCTATTATCCTCCTCTTGATTAAAAGGTAAAATCGAGGCCGCCTGCATTGATGTTGGCCGCAGGGCTTGCCTGAGCTTTTCTCTTTTTATTTTCTTCATATTGATGTTTAAGCTCTGCAAGATACTCTTCGCGCTGTTTCATCTTGGTTCTAACATCTTCAAAGCCGAGAACACCTTCTGTATCAAACTCATAAGGCTCCTTGAGAGCATAGTTAACTACCCAATCCTTATTTGTTCTTGTATACTCAACGGTTTCTGTGCTAAAAGCACCTTCTATTTCTTTTCTAGTTTTTGTAGTCATTGAAACTATATAGCCGCCGACTTGAGTATAAAGTGGCTCTTTACTCGAAGGTTCTTGACTCATAAAATAAGAAATAGCATCAGGATTAAGAACTGAGAATGAAATCGGGAATGCTTCTTCTTTAAAATTAAACATCCAACCTTTAAGCGTGAGTTTTTCGGGATATCCTTTTTCTTCATCGGCTTCTTTAAGAACCGCAGAAGTAAGAAGCACATCTACAAGGAATTTATCTCGCTGATTCTCATCTCCAAGCTCGGCACGAGGAATAATATTTATAAAACCACCATTGAGTCGTCTCTTAGAAGCAAGAGTTGGCTGTCCATTTTCATCAAGAGTCTTATCTGTAAACCACTCATTAATTTCAATAGAAGTGCTACAGCTAATTGCCGTTGCGGCTTCTGCACCATCTGTCATAATTGTAGGATATATTTTATCTATAATACCTTTAAGAATAGGATACTTTTTATCTGTAAGTGTTATATAGGTAAAATTAATTGTTACAATATTAGTGAGTTTATCATCGGTAGCAATATCTATCGAACCTTTAATATAAGGAGTATTCGGCGCTTTAGACTGTGCTCCTGTTACTCTTTCTTCAAGTTTATGGTCATAAAGAAGTCCTTCAATTGTTACTGTATTCTTATATTTGTTCTTATCTTTCTTAGGCATTATTATATTCTCCTTTTTTAATTTACATTTATATTATATCATTTATTTTATTAAAAGTCAATCGTTAGTTAACCATTCGCTATGGGGAAGAGTCTCAATCCAAGAGCAGAAAGTTCTCCATTCTGGCAACCGATGATTTTTTCTCTGATGATAAATTGTTTTAAGTTGACGATAGTTAGTTGTCATTCCTGCTGTAAGCCGAAACCCGCAAGGATTGCTATACAGAATTTTAAGATACTGTTCTGTCTTTTCTGCGCCATCTTCCATTGAATTATATTTATTAACCAATTCTTTTATAATTTCAACAGAACGAGGGTCGACATATTTAATATATGCTTCATCCAAGTCAAAGCGCGCAATACGATGCATAGTGCTTTGTGAACTTACAAAATCAAAAAAATGGTATCTTTCAGCTTCTGTCCAAGCCTTGACAGAAAAAGTTAAGTCAAATTGTACAATTATACCAGTAAGTGCTTGATCATGACCTTGTCCCATTCCGCTTTTGAATAATTTATTAATTCCAGAAGTAAGGTCAGAATTAAGAGTTTCGGGCGCTGTTGACATTGGATACTTAGCTCTTTTAATACTTTCTTCTAGCCCATAAACTTTCCAATTATTTACTACATCTTTTATTTCCATAGTTTTACCTCATTGAATAGCCGAATTCTTTTGCTCCATAGAACTCTTGCCATTCCAATTCTTTTTTATTTAAATCTGCCGCCGCGCAGTCTTCTATAATTTCAAACATAAAGTTCTCAGGGCCTATCTCTTTCATCGCGGGATAGAGTTTGTTCTTTGTGGCCAATTCGGCCCCCACGCCGCGCTTGATGTGTTGCGTCCATCGTTCTGCAACATTGCAATATATTTTGACTATTTCTTACTGCTTGTAAAAAGCAGGAAACCTTTTCGGTTTTCAGATACTTCGTTTCCTAAAATATCGCTACGTGTCAATAGTAGCCCTACTCCCCTGCCCGGAAGGCCGAGGGGATAGTCGATACAGGTTTTTTGTTTAATTCCGAGCTGGGTAATCGTAATCTTTAATATAATAGGTTTTTCCAGAATTAATAGCACTAACAGTAGCGCGATATATATTATATTTTTCTGCTATTTTTGTAATTGGTAATTTACTATATCGTAAATCAAATAAAATTTTTAACACTATATCATAAGTAAAATTATGATTATTTCGGACATTCTTTTTCCTAATTGGATAACTATATTCTCCATAATTTTGGAATTTTCTTCCTTGATTAATGTCTCTTAATACATTTAGTGGTAAATTATACTTTTGGACTAAATCAGATTCAATACTTAAATCCCACCTATATTGCAAATCTTCTTTTAGTAAGTATATATCTTCTTCATTATCAAAATAGTCAGATAATTCATTTTTTTTACTTGCATCTTGATTATGATGTCGTAAGGGGTAAGTTAAATTAGTATTATAATAAGTATACCCCTTACAAATTTTTAAAATAGTATTTTGATTTACGTTATATTTATTTGCTATATCAATATAAGATAATTCAGTATGATTTAATAACAAATCATAAATCTCTTGTATTTCTTCTGCATTAAAAGCTGCATTACAATTAGCGACCCCGCTTTTCCCCGAAGCGTTACCTTCTGATAAAATATTATACCCTATTTTTTTATTTGTTGCGTCATATTTAGAAATCCACTTAGCTTCAATACTATCCAATTGTGTAATATCTGTAATAATTTCCAAAATTTCAATACGAGCCTCGTGTTTCTTTAAAGCTTTATCACATGGATAGCGGTTCTTACTATTATGCTCATGCGCTCTAGCCCAAATGCTTGTGGCTTGTCCTATGTATATTTTTCCATTATCATACGTAATTTTATAAATACCCGGAACTTTCAAATGATTTGTAATATTAATTATCATTTGTAGTTTTCACCAACCTTTCATTTGTATATGATTTTTATGAAAGATGGATTAAACAAAATTTCCCACGAGATTAGAAAAATTTTTCTTTCCTCGTTAGCCTAAATAAATTAGACCCTCAGTGACAACTGAGAAAAGTTTTTCATCGGCCAATGTTGACCGCTTGCCCTACGTAACACTTACCTGAAGTTAAGTCCGTGAGCTTATATATGACGGTGCGCTGCTTGTTACCAACTACTCGTCCTATTAAATCAGAAGTAGGCTTTTTATAATATACAGACCATATAACTTTATTAAGTGCCGTTTTATCTTTAAGATAAGGCTCTATTTCTCTTAATTTAGCTATTTCGGCGATGTCCTCTTTACTAAGTTGTAAACGATAAAATTCCTTTTGATTTTTATCCAATTCGGCTCGTTTATTTACTTCAATAGCAGCTTGAACTTTAGAATGTAATTCAAAATATTGTTGATTTTCTTCTTCCAAAAGTTGAGTAATATCTGAAAGTCTAGTATTATATTTATCTACTAATTCTTTCTCCATTTGGATATATTCATTTTTTACTGCTTCTTGTGCCGCATTAAAATTTTCTTGCATTTCGGCAATATCATTAGCATAGTAAGAAGTAGCCGCTTTCATAGAATTTTCATAAAAAGATTTTGCTGTTTTATCAGCCGTTTCTCTAAGCGAATTTAAAGAAGTTATAAGTTCATTTATCTGTTTTATAAGCTGCTCTTTATCTTTTTCTATGCTTTTAATTTCATTTTTAATTGCCGTTCTAACAATTTGTTGATTTTGGATTTGAGCTTTTGTTTCACTAAGAATTGATTGCTGTGCGGCAATTTCTTTTTTATAATCAGCTCTTGGTTTTTTAAAATAATATATTGTAATAGGGACAAAACCAATAATAAAACCTATTATTAAAAATAACCAATTCATTTTTATAGAAAAAAAGTGGGGTAAAATTAATTACCCCAACCTATTAACTTTCTGAATTATTCAGCTTTCTTAGCTGCTGCCTTTTCCGCCTTAGCTGCCTCTTTAGCCGCAACCTCAGCTGCATTAATAGCATCAACATCTACGGTCTTACCCTTTTCAGTAAGACGAAGGAGCTTAATCTCCTTAGTGGTCTTAATGGGATTGCCTTCCTTATCAGTGGCGTCAACCTCGATTGTTACAGGCTCACGATAACCCCAAGGCTCAGGAACCTTCTCGCCATCTACTGTAACCTTTCTCGTCTGAAGAGCAGTAAAGCAGCCATTGACAGTCTTACCCGGAAGACCGAGTGCTTCAGCAACATCAACGTAGGTATAGTCACCCTCATTGTCTCTCAGAAAATTGATAATAGCTCTTGCATTTTCACTAACCATAATTTGTAAAATCTCCTTTAACACTTTTATATAATTTTTATTATTAAGCTTTAGCTTGTATATATATTATACGAAAATTTTTAATATAAATCAAATCATTTCATTTTCTCGTATAATTTTTTGAACATAGTCATCCAAGTCTATCATATCATTCATATTCGTGACTTTACCACAGAGTCGCATGATTTCTTTTTCAGCATTTTCCCTTTCTTCTGAAGTAATATCTTCTGCTTGGAGCATTTGTTCTTGTTTTGCTATCTTAATAGCAAGGTTCTTTAACTCTTTGCGCTTCATTTCCTTTACCTTACAAATATATAATATAATATTTTTTTTGAAAACTCAAATGAGGACATATTTTATTGCCTTTCATTTACCATTGCTATAAATTCTTCTTCAGAAATTATAGGTATATTATTTTTATGTGCCGAAACAGCTTTTGAAGATGTACTATTCTTATCATTACAAATAAGATAATTTGTTTTTTTACTGATACTCGAAGTCACTTTACCACCCATTTCGGCGATTTTTTGAACTAAAGCATTTCTATTTTTAAATTCTTTCAAAGTACCTGTAACTACAAAATTAAGCCCTGATAAGCTTTGAGATGAAATAGAATTAATTTCTTTCTCAAGAAAAGAAAGATATTGAGCCGCATCAATAGCTTCAGAATAGTTAAAATTATGTATTTCGGCATTCATTACTGGGCCTACACCGCCTAAAGAAGAAAAATCGAAGTTCTCTTTAATAAAATGATAAAATTCTGTCCAATTTCTTATATTAGCCTTTTGGCATATGTCTTTAGCTACATTAACACCTATTTGCGGAATTCCAATAGCAGAGATAAAAGCTGAAATAGTTGTAGATTTACTTTTTTCTATTGCTGATAATATTTTATTAACAGAAGCAGAGCCGAAGCCCTCTTTTTTTATCCATTCTTCTTTATGCTCTTGGAGTTTAAAAATATCTGCGAAGGTTTTTACCCAGCCATAATTTATTAACTTTTCAAGAGTAGCACTAGACAAACCTTTTATATCAAGCCCTTTTTTACTAACAAAATGTTCTAATTCGTTAATTTTACGATTGCCGCATTCCTTATTTGTACAGTACATAAAAGCTGAATTGTTTTCAGCACGAATTTCTGTAGGAGCACCACAAAAAGGACAAGTTTTAGGCATTTCAAGAACCACATCTTTATCTACTATATCAGGCTTTTCGGCATAAACTATTTGAGGAATTATCTGATTCATTTTAGCAACTTGTATTTTTTGAGCTGTAAAAGGAACGCCTAAAATTTCTTTTAAAATATTAACCGAATGAAGAGAAGCTCTTTCTACTGTTGTCCCCTCAAGCTCTACCGGCTCAAAAATTGCTACGGGTGTTAGTTGACCGCTTCGCCCCATGCTCCACTCTATAGATTTAAGATAGGTTTCGGCCGTTTCGTCGTAGAATTTAAAAGCCAATGCGGCGCGAGGATGATGAGAAGTATATCCCTTATTAAAATATTCATCTATCTTATTTACTTTTATTACTAATCCGTCTATTGGATAATGATAATTTTCTATACATCTATTACGCCATTCTTTTACAATATCTTCTGTAATTTCACTATTACTTTCGAGAACAGCGTAAGATACTACATCAAAATCTTTTGATATAGCTTTAAGTTTTGCTGAAAGAGAATCAAATTCTACTCCTTCTGCTTCTATTATATCCCAAGCAATGAAGGAAAGTCTACGAGAAGCACTTTCGGCACTATCTAAAAGACGGATTGAACCGGCAGCAAAATTGCGAGGATTCTTATAATCACTATCAAATCCAAAAGAAGTAAATACATCTGTTTTACATATCACTTCGCCATCAACAACGAGTTTCCCTTTAAATTGAATATTGTTAGGTATATTTTCAACTGTTTTGACATTCGCCGTTATATCTTCGCCGATTTCGCCGTCGCCTCTTGTTTCTCCTCGGACTAGCTTTCCGTTCTCATAAGTAAGACTACAAGTTAAACCATCCATCTTCGGCATAAGAATAATTGGCGAATTCATTTCTTTTATAAAGCCATTTAATTTATCTAAACTTTTGGTTTTATCAAGGGAAAGCATAGGATGACTATGCTTTACCTTTTTGAGAGAATTCTGAGTTTCAAAAATGACTCTCTGTGTGGGAGATTTGACAGAATAATAATGGAACTTTTCTTCAAGCTGTTCAAGCTCAAAATATAATCTATCCCATTCTTCATCGGCCATTATGGGACGTCCTTCATCATAAGCTTTAGTGGCCGAATTAAGTTTTTCTATTATATCATCTATCACTTTAATAGACATAATAACTCCTTATACTTTTGAAATTGATACAATTTCACTATCTTTAATAATACCTACCCCAGTTGCTGTTCTACCCGTGATATTAATATTTTTCATATCTATACATATAGAACAAGGTGAACCAGAAATCAATACTTTGTCATTGTCATTTACCATTGCGGCACCTGCTATTTGATGCTCTTCGGGCTTGTATACAATTACGCCTTTACCAGTTCTTGCCGTTTTGTTAAAATCAACAAGAGAAGCCCGTTTTCCAAAGCCATCTTTTGATACTATAAACACATCGTCTTTTATGTCACGGATTGGCATAGCAAAAAGAATGCCAGGCTCCATTATCTTAACCCCTTGAGCGGTTCGGCCTGTTGCCGTAATATCTCTGGTATCAGTATGAAGGCATTTTCCATTTTCGTTGAATACAAGAATTTCTTCTTCATCCAAAAGGAAAACAGAAACTAGTTCATCGCCTTCATTAATTTTAATTACAGGTACTCCTGTCTTTTTCTTTATGTTGAGACATTCTTCAAGAGAAGTTTTTTTTATCTTTCCGTTTCGAGTAATTAAACAAATATATTTTGCTTTTGTTTCATGATAAACAGAGTATATAAGAGAAGGCATTTCGGTGTCACTCATTTTTATGAGCGAGGTAATAGGTGTACCTTTACTTACATTTGTTCCTGTTGGAATATCATCAACAAGAATTTTATACATTTTACCCTGATTAGAGAAAACCAAAAGTTGGTCAATGGTATTAGTTCTTATTGTCGCCGAAACGATATCGTCTTGCGATTTTATGCCTTTACCATTACGATTCTGCGTTTTGAAAGAGGACGCCGCAATACGTTTTATATTACCGCTTTTTGTCATAACTACAACGCACTTTCCTGGAGCCACTGCGGCAATTGCTTTTTCTTCTTTTGGAATTTCAATATCAAGAAGTTTAGTGCGCCTTTCATCGCCATATTTGTCTCTCATTTCTGTGATTTTTTTAATAAGAGTTTCATCCCGGTATTCTTTATTTTCAATAAGTTTTATACAATCGGCGATTATATTTTCTTTTTCTGCCTTTTCGCCGAGAAGACTTTCTTTATCCATTTTAGTGAGCTGTGAAAGTTTCATAGCAAGAATTGCATCGGCCTGAGCAGCGTTAACTTCTATAGCTGCCATAAGCTTTTCTTTGGCTTCATTTTTGTCTTTTGCGCTACGAATAATAGAAATTACAGTATCAATTTTATCAAGAGCGATAAGTAAACCAAGAATAATATTAAGACGCGTTTCGGCTTTTGATTTGTTGAATTTAGCAATATTAATTATTACTTCCTCTTGGAATTTTACATATATATCTATTAATTCCAACAGTGAACAAAGTTTTGGCTTTTTATCAACAAGAAATACATTATTTATTGAAAAAGTAGAGCGTAAACTAGTATAGTTATAAAGTGCATTTGTCGCTCTTTCAGGAGATACCCCATCATTTAATTCAAAACAAAAATCGGTGCCATTTTTGTTAGAATTATCATTGTAATCTTTTATGAATTTACTTAATTCATCTACATTTTTACCTATATCAGCTCTTATTTTTGCTCTTGTTACTCCATAAGGAATCGCATAAAAATGTATTTCATTTTTCTTTTTATCATAGGTATAATCAGCTCGAATTTTTAATGAAACTGCCGACTTGCCAGTTTCATATGCTTTTTTTATATCTTTTTTATTTATGATAGTACAACCTTTATTACAAAAGTCAGGGCCTGGTATATAAGTCATCATTTCGTCAAGAGAGATGCTATTGTTTTTGATATAGGCGATAATACCATTACACACTTCGGTAAGATTATGACTAGGAGTTTCAGTAGCTACGCCTACTGCTATGCCGCTACTTGTATTACAGAGCGCATTAGGGAAAAGACTCGGTAAAACTGTAGGTTCTTCCATTGTTTCGGTAAAGTTAGGAACCATAGAGACAGCTTTCTGACTAAGGCCGGTTGCCATAAGTTCGGCTATCTTGGTGGGACGGACTTCGGTGTACCTTGAGGCGGCCGGGCCATCTCCATCGTCACTACCGAAGTTACCTTGTCCATCAACAAGAGGATATCTCATAACATAGGGCAAAGAGAGACGAGCCATGGCTTCATATATAGAGCTATCTCCGTGGGGGTGGAAATAACCCATGACTCCGCCGCACACCGTTGCGCTCTTCGTATAAGGCTTATTACTTTTCAGCTTAAAATGTTCTATCATACCGTAGAGGATGCGTCTATGGACTGGCTTCAAACCGTCTCGCGCATCAGGAAGCGCTCTATCTGTTATAACAGACATTCCATAACGCAAAAAAGATTCTTTAAATTCTTCTGTTATATTTTTGTTTACAATCTTATCCATATTTTACCTCATACATCAATTTCGACTGTATCGCCAAATTCGCTTAAAAATTCTTTTCTATATTTTACTTCTTTTCCCATAAGTTTTGTAATGATTCTATTAGCTTCTTCGGCATCTTCTATGGTCATTCTTTTAAGTGTACGGACTTCGGGGTTCATTGTCGTTTCCCAAAGTTGGTCTGCGGACATTTCGCCAACTCCCTTAAATCTAGCTAGGTCAAAGTTCGTATGACTTAGACGATATTCTGTAAGCTCGGCCTCATCTTTTAGGTACACATAATCGTTACCTTTTCTAGCTCTAAAGAGAGGAGGAACAGTAAGATAAATCTTCCCGCTTTCGATAAGTTCACGCATATAACGATAAAAGAAAGTGAGTAGAAGTAGGTCAATATGACTTCCATCTACGTCCGCGTCCGTTAAGAAGATTATTTTCCCATAGCGGCACTTATCTACATTAAAATTATCTCCATATCCAGTCCCAAGAACAGAAATTATAGTAGCAAGTTCTTTGTTACCCAACATCTTGTCTACTTCAACCTTTTCTGTGTTAAGAACTTTACCTCTAAGTGCCATAACCGATTGGGTAACGGGGTCTCTTGCCTGCTTTGCCGAACCAATTGCCGAGTCGCCTTCAAGAAGCCAAAGTTCACATTTGTCTCTATTTTTTCCATTGCATTCGGCAAGTTTATCACTTAGTTCAACTTTAGCTTTAAGCCCTTTTCCTTTTGGTGTACGGATACTCTCTCTAGCTTTTTGCGCCGCTACTCTAGCCTTACGAGCTTTAAGCGCTTTGTCAGCAACGACTTTAATTTCTTTTTCGTTTTTAGAAAGCCAATTTTGAAGCATTTCGGCGAGTATTGAAGTAAAAGGCTTCATATCTATTTTTACAATTTTCCCTTTGGTTTGGGCATCGTAACTTATTCCAGGAGCAGTAAGATTAAAGGCCACATAGATGCCTTCTTGGCAATCATCGCCGCTAAGATTCTCGTCTTTTTCTTTGAGCCAACCTTTTTCTCTAAAGAATTTATTCAACTCTCTTGTTAAAACAGTCTTTATTTGAGTTAAATGTGGGCCAGACTCAGTAAGTCCAGTATTAACATAAGGCACAAATGTATTATTATAACTATCTGTATAAGTCATAACAAAATCTATTACATTTTTATTATCTATCTTTTTATGCAATTCAAATCTATTTTTAAGTATTTCTTTATCCTTTACGGCTTCATCAACCAAATCTGATAAACCATTTTCAGAATAGAATACCTCATCATTAAGATTGATTTTAAGTCCAGGGCAGAGACAAACCAAAACTTTCAGAAGTTTTTTAATAACTTTTAAATCAATATGAGGGTCGGTAAAAAACTCTTCGCTAGGTTGCCACCGAACCAAAGTGCCTGACGGCTTATCTTTATTGTTCCAATCTCCTACATCTCTATCGGAGAGCACACCCTCTTCAAACCACACTTGTTCATATTTGCCATCTCTCCAACTCAATATATCACTATGATGGCTTAAGTACACGGGTAATTTACTACCTATTCCGTTCAAGCCCAATGCTACACCAGAATACACACCGTCTTCCGAATACTTACCTGAAGTATTAAGAACCGAAAATGAAGCTTCCAAGATAGTTTTACCATCTTCTCTCTTAGCATTAGGAATAAAGCCTTGCCCATTATCTTCTACCGAAATCCAATTATCATCAGTTATCATTACAGTTATAGTATTTCCGTGACCGGCGCGAAATTCATCCACAGCATTAGATACTATTTCCACGAGTAGCTGAGTAGAATATTCCGTAGAACCTACATATACTCCTGGCCTAAGTCGTGTGAACTGCAATGGGTCTAATGATTTAATACTATCTTCTGTATAAAAATTACTTTTATCCATATTTCTCATAAATTTCCTTTTCAGTTATCTTTCCAGTAGCAAGTTTGTCTACCAGATTATTCTTTTTATTTTTGGAATGGCCGCGTACCTTTTGTAAATTAATTTTATAACCTTCTCCAACTAATTTATCATAAGCTTTTATCAGGTCTAAATTCTCAGGCGGCTTATTATCTGACTTGACCCAACCATTACTTTTCCAATTTTTAGACCAAATGGTAAAAGAATTGATGGCATAAGCCGAATCGCTGAAAACATCTACTATTTTTTCTAATTTTCCATACCTTATAAGCGCACAAAGAATCGCTTTCATTTCCTGCCTATTATTAGTTGAATTTTCTTCTCGATGACTATATGCAAACACGACTTTTTCATTTTCAAAAGCTATTACGCCGTAACCCGCTTTATTAGGAAACTTGCCATTGCCGCAACAGGAACCATCTATGTAAACTTCCATCTCAATTTATGCCACTCCTTTTTCTAACTTTTTTTTACTTATATATTATACTATAAAATTGAAAAAAAATCAAATACAAATAAAAAAAGCCTCCAAAGTATTTTTTAACACCTTGGAGGCTATATATTTCAAAGCCGTTATGCGCTTTTATGTACATTGTTTAACTTCGTCCTAGCCGGGCGCGGGTTACGCTGAAACGGCGCATTATAATTCATCTGCTTTTTCTGCAAGTCGAGAGCGCTGGACTTTTTGAAGGTCAATAGCACCAAAGTAATCTTCCCCTCGAAATACATCGAGAACTCTTTTCAAGCCATTATTAGAACCTTCATATTCATTTAAGTCTACCTATTGGTCATAATCGCCTTCTATAATAACTTGGCAATTTTCACCAGCTCTTTGCAAAATTAATTTCATTAAATCAATTGAAGTGTTTTGTGCTTCTGTCATATATAAAATTGTGGGAATATCGCTACCTAAATCTACACCGCGTATATCAGCCAATGGCAATAAAAATAGCTTACCACTTTCTATAAGCTGATTTATAGGGTCTAGGCCACCGAACTTTGAAGCTAAAAAATTACCCGTTTGACTATCTAAAAGCTTCTCCTCTCTACTTCCCGGCAGGAAACCTAGCTTACCGGCACCACGCACAGCTACCGGGTTACATACTAAGTAAATTCTCTCAATCTTACCTTTTTCTAGTTGAGACAAGGCCCACGCGCACGAGAGTAGACTTTTGCCACTTCCGGCTTTGCCTACTATAACCGATAATTGAGTATTAGCAAGTAAATCCATTGCACATCTCTAATACCAATCTTTAGGTTTAATATTTCCAAGATACGTCGAATTAATTGGACGATACTTCAAAGGCTCATAACTATTGCCAGTCCATTTGTAAGCATCTACAATTTCATCTGTTTCGGCTTCTTTTAATAATATATATTCATTTACAAAACAGTTAAAATGATTATAATTTAAATCGCTATAAAATTCAGCCATTCCCTGTTCAGACAAAGAAATTTCAATAAATCCTCTATAATTATCAAAAAAATCATCGCTGACTTCTTTGATATTATCTTTGCCGAAAAAGAGATTAGCTATTGCGGCCAGTGCTAAATCATTAGTAATGAAATTCATATTGTCTGGATATTTTTTGTTTTCACAATTATAAGCACAGGCTAAAATACGAGCATCATTATTTTCTTGTATCTATTGGATAGTACGAATCGGCTCTAACATATCTTCTGTATAAATCCAAATGGTATATAAATCTGGATGGTCATGAAGAGTATGAAGGAGCTTTCTTGCCGCATATTTTGTTTTTTCGTCTTTTCTTGTAGAAGTTTTAATATCTTCTAACTCCTAAAGAGTAATCGAAGATATTATAATATTTTCATTTTCTACATTGTCAAAAAGGTTTTCGGCCCTTAACAACAAACTACAAGTATCGTAAAAATTATTAATCATAATATTCTTCGTTGTCCTCCGTAGAAGATACTTCGAAGCCTATAGCGTGCTGAGGCGGTTCCAGTTCTGCTTGACACTTTTCGACTTCAACATTACTTTTTTGTATAGAAATAGCTATCTTTGCCTTTTGGTTCTCAATTGTCATTAATAATAGACCAATTAAAGCATCCAAAACTGGCCATACAAAACCAACAAAAACCATTCCTAAGATAAAATAGAGAAAAATAATAAAAACCACCTTTCTTTATTTTTCCTCATTTATATATGAAAATTTGTTAATCTTGTTTATTCCGATTTGCCCTTGCCGAAATGCTATTAAGAGTATCTATACAAGTTTGTAAATATTCCTGTTCATTCTTTATAAAAGTTTTTACAGTAGCAATATCTTCTTCTATATTTGATAACTCTCTTTCTACTTTATAAGTATTATCATCTTTTTTGTAAGTAGAAAGTAAATGAATCAAACATTCTCTCTTAGGATAAAGTTCATTACGAATAATTGCCTTCATGAACTTAATTCTAGCACGTGTTTCGGCTATTAATCTTCCACCCGTTTCTCTAAAGCAATCATCCGGATGACACTTTGCTATTCCTATATATTCATTATTAAAAGAATCAAGAATCATATATTTTACTATTCTTTCTTCTTCATTTACTTCACTTTTTTCTCGAATTATTTTTAACATTGATTTTTTCTCCTTTTCTCTTTGTTTTGTTCCTTCTTACAAAGATATTATATCATATATTTTCGGAAAATTCAAACGTCGAAACGGTTTGGTCAAATTCCTTGAAAAAATAAAAGGACTATAATAGCCCTTCTATTCCTCTACTTCCATTATTACCAATCTGTTCTCTTTATCTGGGATGGCAACAAATTCAATACTAGTAGTTGCTGTCGAGGAGTTTGCCCATTTTCCTAGTGTTTGATTCTTTTTTAAACCTTTTGCTTCTTCATATTTAGTAGAAATAGTTATACTCCCAAATTTAGGTTTAACAAACTGTGTAATAATTACATCTTCCCCATTAGAACCTTTGGTCTTAAATTTCAAATAAAAAGGTTTCTCTTCTGAGAAATCAATAGCACTCATATCAAAATAACTTGTACCACAATAAGGGCATTTATTTTCTTCTGGCAAAATTGGATAGCCGCAGTTTAGACAATTAAGATTCTTACTCATTCTTTTCCCTCATTTTTGTCTTAATCTCTTGAATTATATCATCCAAAAGTACAGGTTTATTATTATGAGCGTCCACTTCACAGTGATAAATAAGTCCTTTATCAAAATCGGCAAATTTATCAGGAGTATGAACATGGCCGCATAGGTTTATCATTTTTTGCTTAAGCGATTTTTCGTCATAATTTGCTGTAAGAGCTGGGTAATGACTAAGAAAGAAATGATATTTACTATAATGGAGAAATTTAGCATCAACCACTTCTACAACATTAGGCATTTCGGCATATTCTTTAATTTTTTTATCACTGTCATGGTTACCGCGAATTATATGAAGGCGGCCGTTCATTTCTTTAATATATTTCATACCCACTTCGGCATTCCCTACCGTCAGATCACCAAGTACATAAACGTCATCGTTTTCAGAAACAAGGTGATTGTGTAAATAAAGCAATTCTTCATTCATTTCGAACGCCGACTTAAAACCACGAGGTTCATAAACAAAGGGTTTGTCATGTCCTAAGTGCCAGTCCGAAGTTATCCATATATTACTCATATATCTTTTCCCTTTCATCTTCTGAAAATCCAACTGTTATAATGCCATCATAACTAAAACCATTATATTCATATATAGTAGGAGTTACTTTTTGTAAGCTCATTCGTTTCATAACCGAATCTGGCACCCTTTTTATTCCTTCTCTTTTAGAATTGCGTCTTTTGCAAATAGAATAAGGAGTATCTATATCAACGCAACATATTATAGTATTTTCATTAATTTCTAAATTATCAAGTAAATTACTACGAGAGCGCGGATTTATCTGTGTGGCGTCGGCAATAACCTGATATCCTCTATCAAGATATTCCTGTATCTTTTGGCAATAGGTTTTAAAAACTTCTTTTTCATAATCAAAATATCTCCCCCCGCGTTCTTTAAGGAATTTAAATCTAATTTCATCTCTTGACACTATTACACAATAATAACCTGCTGCATTAATTTTTTCTTTAAAATCTTTTGCCCATGTAGACTTGCCACTTCCTGGAATACCACACATTATATAAAGAGTAGATTGATTTTCAATTGCAAAATTCGATTGATTCTTGGCATTCATTTTTATACACCCCATTTTCAAAATTTTCTTTAAATTCATCAGCTTCCCACTGATTCCGGCATTCAATAAAATTTAATTCTTGTTTACAATGAATGCAATACAATTTTTTACGATGATGCTTACCTCTTTGAAGGGATACTCTTCGAGGTAAAGTCATCTTATTCCCACATTTAATACAATAAAAATCACTATATTCTACTTTCGTTTTTGCACTTTTACCCATTTTATATATTACTCTTTCCTTTATATCCATATTTTGTTTCAAGCTGAATAAGTGCAACTCTTACGCTTTGAGTTTCATCTCTGTTAATAATTTCAGATTTATATTTTTCATAGGATTTCAAACGCATTGCGGCAGAAGCTTTAACGCTCATATAGCCAAGCACACTTGATTCAGGAATAAATTCAAGAGCATCTCTAAAAGATTTATAATCACTCAAAGCATTTTCGGCCTTAACAAAAAGAGATTCTGTGTTATATTTACTAAGATTCATATTAATTCATTTCCTTTCTTTTATTCATTCTATGTTCATCTATCAAATCAGCTTCTTCACAGTTAAGCCAATAAAGAAAATTATCAGCCATATCTTCTTTGGAGTAATCAAACGTAATTGAATAAATGCCCATATCTTCATATTTAATATTACAATTGTACTCATTTTTAATAAGTACCTCTAAAGTCTTACCAATATCTTGCCACATAAGACAATCTTCTTCATAATTATCTCTACTAAATTCTATTGATTTTGTGTTCATAATTTTAATTCCTTTCTTATTTTCTTTTTTTATTATAACATAATTTTGTTATAAATGCTATTTAATCCCAAAGATCATAAAAAATATTGCTAAACATTTTAAAAAATTTATCTTTTGCTTTATACATCTCTTCATAATTATCAGGAGAAAAGGGAGGTTTTTCATATTCTTTCATAATCTTAAGGCAATCACGCATTTCAGAAAAATATTTATCCCAAATTTTATCTGCTTCATCGTCATCTTCAAATTTAGTTTTATTATAGGGATTTATCATAGAAGTACCAGCTCTATCTTTTAAATATCCTTTGATTATTTCATCTGCCCAATCAGTAAACCAACTATACGTTCCCCAAGTAGCAATCGGTGAATAGCCATTTTTTAAAAGAAAATTAATCCTTTTAAAATAAATTTTTATATCTATTAAATTCATATAAAAATATTTTCCTTTACATCTAAACAAACCAAAAGCAGGGCTAAGGATATTATCAGTGTTTTTCATGAGCCGAACCCTCCTTGATTTTTATAAAATTATTACATTCACATTTATAAGACGCCGAGATAGGCTTCGACGCTCCATATTTATTCTTACTATTGGAAGTTTTTTTAAAACTTTTAGAAGTAAAATGATACATATTTGTCAATCTCCTTTTAGTTAGGTATATCAAAAGAGCCAGTTTTCTCAAAATAATCATCTTCTATGCAGTCTTGATTATAATTTTCATATGCATTAAGAGATACTGATTGAATGTCTAAGCCGCTATAATAATCTTTAATTTTTTCTATTGCTTCAGGAAAATTATTGCTGCCAACCCAGCCTCTCTCTTCTATTATTTCGCCACGAAAATTTTCATAATCAATTTTATACCTAATCATATTTATCAGTCTCCTTTTTTAATTTCTATATATATTATATAA
>ERZ1034855.206-NODE-206-length-31376-cov-10.627407_pt1 | contig 31376 bp, 6 predicted proteins | sample MGYA00520699_ERZ1034855 | MGnify/ENA primary metagenome ERZ1034855 (study PRJEB33766, sample SAMN09781730) | gut metagenome | biome: gut microbiome | host: Homo sapiens | place: Madagascar | study: EMG produced TPA metagenomics assembly of the PRJNA485056 data set...
GCAGCTATCTGCGCTCCGATTGCAGCTCCGGCAGCTTTGATTGTGCCGAAGGATGCTCCTTATAACAGTGTAGACGAATTCGTAGCCTTCGCTAAGGCAAACCCCGGCAAGGTGAAGATGGGTAACTCCGGTATCGGCGCTATCTGGCATATTGCCGCACTTTCCTTTGAAGAAGAATTCGGCGTACAATTCAAGCATGTACCGTATCCGAAAGGATCCGCTGACATTGCTGCAGCCCTGGCAGGAAAGCACATCGATGCAACTTTGGCTGACCCGTCTGTTTTCAAGAGCCAGGTAGACGCAGGCAACCTGAAGATTCTGGCTGTTATGGCTGACACCCGCAGCGTAATCTATCCGGATGTTCCGACCTTTAAAGAGCTGGGCCACAACATGACCGTTCGCGCTTGGGCAGCACTGGTTGCTCCTAAAGATACTCCGAAAGAAAAGCTGGAAGCTCTGCGCGCTGCTGCTAAAAAGGTTTGCGAATCCAAGGAATTCAAGGATTATTTCATGAAGCAGGGTATCGACCCGACCTGCATTATCGGTGCCGATGCTGATAAGATGATGGCTGATGACCATGCTATGTATGAAAAATTCCTGAAGAAAGCAAAATAGAATCGCCGTAAGGCGTAAATGAAAATGCCGACGCTGTAACCCGGAAGGATTGCGGACGTCGGCGTTTTTGTTTACATATGGCTGCAAATAACTTCTTCTGCCAAAAGTGATAATAATATAAAAAATAAGAAAACAAGGAATAGTATATCGATTTACTTGCAATTAAATTTTCGATATGTTAAAATTAAATAGGAAATAAATACTAATTAGCGATATTTGTATAACACCCCCTAGGTCAGAAACTGCTTGTTTATAAGTTGCCTTTACCTAATATATAGATATTTGCTAGCAATAATCAGTTACGACCGAATTGCAAAATAGCAATGCAATAGACTGATTATTTTCAATTAGAAAAATTCTGCGAGAAGAGATGGATTTGTATAGCGATGTTCTGTGAGGCATTTGCTGTATAAATTGTCTTTTGCGCAGTTTTTTTGTTTTTATATTTATTTTGATGAGTGTTTTATACACAAAGGAGTTGAAGTTATGAAAACGAAACTCAAAAGTAAGAAATGGAAGTCGCTTGTTTCAGGTATTCTCCTGGCAGCCAGTGCATCGAGCTTTCTCATAGCACCGGTTTTTGCTGCAGAATATACTGAACCGCTTACAGGTGTCGTCAAGACAGATAAGGTCATTATCAAGTCTGATGGCAACAAAGTAAGTTATAATTCGACCACCGACACCATTACTTATGATTTCAAAGGTCAGGATCATACGTTTACAGTAAAGGATAAGGATGCGATTGCTACCAATACTGATGGTAATAACCATAATTACATCTTTAATAATGTAGCTGATGATGGCAGTAAAGGTACACTTCACATTTACCAGTCCAACAACCAGAATAATTCCTATGATGGTGTGAATGGTTTTGTAGCTAGTGGCGGTAAGGTTACTGTCAATAGTAACCTGGATATTACTGCCACCTCTGACTATGCTTCTACAGGTGTTACCGTTGCTAAAGGTGCTGACCTGGTTATTAACGGTAACGTTAAAATGCGTAAGGATGATCCTTCCAATCCCTGGGGCATAATTACCAAGAATGTTCACGGTAACGTAGGCCCAGGCGGCGGTGCAGGTAGCATGGATAATGGCTATGACGCCAATTATACTGGCGCACGCTGGCAGCCCAGTGCTTTCAGCGTTGGCCATACACGTGGCAATATTACTGTTAATGGTGACGTAGACGTTGCTGTACGCGGTACTGCTGTCAATGTAGGTGCATATAATGCCGCTGAAGGTGTACATCCGTATGACCTGGCTACCGTTTCTCTGGTTGGTGATTCTACACGTATCATTACTCCGTACAGAGAAAAGAATTATGTTGAAGGCTTTGGTAAATTCACTGAGCCTTACTATTCTTTGGCATGCTACGGCGGCACAATTAATGTCAATGTAAAGGATATGGAAGCGCAAAAGGGCAAGGTTGAAATTGTTGGCAACATTATGGCCATGAAGCGCTCTGAATATACTCATACCTCTGATGTTTATCAGGACAGTCGCATTAATCTTGCTTTGACTACAGCGGATTCTTCCTGGAAAGGTCTAATCGATAATGCCAATCTGGCACAAACAAGTCCTACAGAAAAAGATAATTATGGACATCCCAAGTATGATCCAGCAATTCCCCCGGTGGATGCTGATCATTCGGGAGAAGTCAATCTGTGGCTCCAGAATGGTGCACAGTGGATCTATGAAAATGCGTCCCGCAAAGACGGCCTTGACTACAAGCATATGCCGGAATACAGTCAGTCGAGCTATGGCAGTTACGATGGCATGTCACATCTGAGCCGTCTTGTTGGTGGTAAAGACAGTGCATCTGCCGGTATCATCAGAGTAAACGATGAAGATCCTATTCAGATTGCTGAGGCTGAAGGCGTTACCAAGGTTTGGTATGAGCACGCTGATGCTACTCCGGGCACTATTATCGGTGGCGATGTTAAGGTTCTTAAGGCTAAGACCGGCACCGAGATGATGCTTTACACCGGTAATAATGGCATTACTAAAGGCTTTGCTGAGGGTGATGCTGCTGCAGATAAAAACAATGTCAGCGAAGTGCTGAACTCTTTGGCACAAAAGCTGTGGTATATGGCCGGTGACAGCAACCTTAAAGGCAGCGTATCCATTGCTGAAGGTTTGACGGCTTCTTCTGCTACTATGAAGACTGGCAACATTACCTTTGCCGAGGGTGGCCAGGGCTTCTATGATTATACTCCGGCAACGGATGATAAACCTTATGAAACCGGTCCTATTGTAAAATCCGAAAACATTGATGAAACACGTGTAAGCGATGTCAACGGTGTAGTTTCTATTAATGTTACCGAAGCTCAGGATAGTGTAGCTGCTAGCGCGCCCAGTGCTATGTATGTAGCAGGCGACGCAGTAAGCCCGCTTGTTGTTGATTTACAAGGGCACACCTTAAAGCTTAACACCAGCGGTGATGCAAAGAAATATTTGTCTACAGTTTACGTTGATGCAGACAAGAGCATGGAAATTAAGGATTCCAAGGGCAATGGCGTCCTGAAGGTTTCCGCCGGTCTTGGTGCTGATGGCAATGCTGATACTAAAGCTAACTATGTTTATGGCATTCGTGTAGGTGAAAACGGCAGCTTTACCGCAAATACCGATGTTGAGATAGACGGAGTTAAATCTAGTGCTACTCAGCGTGCTTATGGTGTATATGTAAGTACCAAAGGCAATGTTGTATTCGAAAAAGATTTGACCATCAAGAATGTTCTGACCGGCAACAAGGTTGGACCGAACACTGCCGGTATTTATGCAGACAGTTCTTCAAGTGCAGATGCGCCTATTAATATAACTGTTAAAGGCAATCTTAATATTGAAAACGTATTGGGCAGTGCAATCCGTGCATTGAATAGTTCAACTGTATCTACTGCAGGCACAACTATTAAAGCAGCAGATATGGCTAACGGCACGGAATACAGCCAATATTATGCTTTGCAGGCCAACAAGGGTACTATTAACCTGAATACCGGTGAAGGAATTACTGCTGGAATTCTGGATGTTACCGGTGATATGAAGGTAACTGATAATGCTGCTTCTGTTATCAATGTCAACATGACTAAGAATTCCCAATGGACAGGTGCGGTTGTAAATACTTCTAGCAGTTCCTATAATGCACCGTCTGGTAAATTTAATCTGACGATGGCAGAGGGCTCTGTATGGAATCATGAAACCGGTCGTTCAGTAGATACGCTGAAGACAACTTTTGCCGGCAGCAATGTTTCTAAGCTGGACGGTTCCGGTGTAATATACCAAAATTCCGACAAGGGTATTACCGTATATGATTACAGCGGTGACACAACTGTTGTTTACGGTCATGATGCCAATAATCCGCAGAACATCAATGGTGGCAATTTCACTGTTAAGACAGCGGCTGCCGGTTCCAAGATTACTTTGGTAACTGATAGTCAGGGCATTACTGGCGGCTTTGAGGCTAGCGATACTGCTGCAGAAAAGAATAATGTTAAGGAAGTACTGAACAAGCTGGCTAATAAGCTGTTCTACACAGGCTACAAGGATGCAAATCTGTCCGGCGTTGTTAAGATTGCTGATGGCTTGACAGCATCTAGTGTAAGCGCTACTGTAAAAGCTTCTGGCGATATTACCTTCTCTGATGGCAGCAATGGAACGAAAAAAGCTGGACAGGGTTTCTATGATTATACTCCCGAACAGGAGAAACCCAATTATAAAACAGGTTCTATTACCAAGTCTGAAGATATCAGCTTGAGCCGTGAGCTTGATGAAAGCGGCATAGCACATGTTACTGTAACTGAATCGAATGCTGGTAATAATAAATTTGCCAGCGCTATTTACGCAGGCGAATCAACTGAACCATCCAAACCGATGACTGTAAAAATGTCCGGTAAGGGACTGGCTTTGAATGTTGCACAAACCAGCGGACAGGCAGCAGCTATTTACACAGGCGCTAATACTTATATCAAGGTTATAAATCCGTCTGCTGACCAAAAGCTGACGATTACTGCAAACAATACGGATACCAGAGGCTCTCATGGTATTTATGCTGACGGAAACGCACATCTGAATATTTCCGGCCCGGTAGAAATTACTGATATTACCACTAAGGGTGATTCCGCAACCGGCATTAATATCCAGGGCAAGCAGAGCGAGATTAATATCGATGGCCCGCTGACAATCAGCAATGTTAAGGGTATTAGAGAACGCGGCAAAGGCATGAATGCTTCCGGTATTCTGGTAACTGGTGATACCTCCTCTGTTACTGTTACAGGCCCGGTGGATATCTCCGGTGTACGCGGCAGTGGCATTAGACTGGCAGGCAAGGATACCAAGGTATCTGTAGGCGGCGGTACCATCACGGCAGCCGAAGACAGTGATAAATCTCATAATTTCTATGCAGTCCGCGTAGATAAAGGCACGTTGGATATCAACATGAAGGACGGCGCTGCAGGCGATACGACCACCAAGATTACCGGTGATATGTATGCAACCGGCCAATATGGCAAGAAGGTTGTGGAATACACCGGCGGCGAGCTGATTGACTGGAATGACGCAGGCATTCTCAATGTTGCATTGAATGATAAGGATTCCTTCTGGAAGGGCGTTGCAGCTTATGACCAGTATAATGATGACTATGGCAGCGGCGGTAACACCACGCATGATATCGGCCAGTTCAACCTGTATCTGCAAAACGGTGCAACCTGGACCAATGAACAGCAATCGCATGTAACAACTACGACCATAGCGTCTAAAAATCCTGTATGGACAGGCAGCACGCTGGCAACTTTGCATGGCGGCAAGGATGCAGATAACGCAGGTCTGATTTACCAAAAGGATAAGAATCCTATTTCTGTTGTAAATTATAGCGGTCATACCACTGTATTCTATGATCATGATGCTGCTGATCCGACCAAGATTATTGGCGGCAGCTTCAATATTACCAATGCAGCAGAAGGCTCTGCTATCACCTTTATTACAGATAATAAGGGCATTACCTCCGGCTTTGCAGATGGCGATTCCGCTGATGCTAAGGATAAAGTAGCCAACGTACTGAACAACTTGGCAGGCAAGCTGTTCTACAAGAACTATACTGATGGTCATCTGGCTGGCGTAGTGAAGATTGCTGAAGGCCTGACAGCTTCTTCCGCAGCACTGAAGACCGGCGATATTTCCTTCTCTACTGAAGATACAGGCACCTTTACACCTGGCCAGGGCTACTATGCTTATAAGACAAGCAAGCCTGGCAGCCAGATAACTAAAGAATTTACTACGGCAATTACCGGTGATGCAGCTGCTGATATGGTTTACATAGAAAAAGGCGTACTGAAGGACGATGGCACCTATGTATTTACTGCAGACAGCACAACCATCACACCTGAAAAGCATTTGATTGCCGGTGGTGCTTACCTGCCACAGATTGGCGCAGCTATTTCCGGCTCTGACGAAAACCATAATGTTACCATTGATATGAATGGCAACAAGCTGACTGTAGATACAACAACCGATACCCATACAACCGGTATCGCAGCTATTGGCAAGGGTGTAGTCAACATCAATAATGCCGGTGCAATGTCTGTCAGTGCTACAAGCACCAGGAACGGTCAGACAGGTGCGCTGTTCGTTAATGCCGGCGGTACAATTAATATTCACAATGCCGGTGCTGATAATGTACTTACCTTGCGTGCTAACAGTACTGCTCCTGCAAATGCTGCAGTTATCAAGAGCATGAACGGTGTAAGCGGCGTTATGTCTGCTATCACTGTGGACGGTCTTGTTGATATTTTGGCTGATAAGAGCAATGCTTCCGGTGCCAACGAAGCAATCAGTGCAGTTGCCTCCAAGGTTGAGATTGGCGGTGGCGTCATCAAGGCTATTAACGGAGCAGAATATGCGATTCGTGCTTATGGTGAATTCGCTTCCAAGAACCGCGGACAGGTGAATGTGAATGTCAAGAAGGATGCTGAAGGCGCTATCATCGGTGCAGGCAGCAATAATGTTCAGCTGGAAGGCAATATCTATCTCGGCGGCGGCATGGATAATGCCGGTGCAAGTGCAGATGTAAGCGTTGGCCTGAATACTAAGGATTCCTTCTGGAAGGGCAATGTAAGCAATGCTAACGGCAGCAGTGCAGGTATCGTTAACCTTTACATGGGCAATGGCGCAACCTGGACCGGCAATAACCTTTCCGGCAACACCGTAAACGCTAATCTGGATAATGCAACCTGGACCGGCTACAGCAACGGTAATGCTATGCACCTGAAGCTGGATAACTCTATCTGGAATGTAAATGGTGCCAGCAAGCTTGCTTCCTTCTCCGGTAATAAAGGCAGCATTTTTGTTGCCAGCAACGCAGGCAATATCAGCGTAGGTGATTATAGCGGCAATACCACTGTTATTTATAACCATGATGCTGACAATCCGACAAATATTCTTGGCGGCAGCTTTACCATCGGTCAGGCTAAGGATGGCTCCAATATTACGCTTATCACTGACAACCAGGGCATCACTAAAGGCTTTGACGCCTATGATAAGGCTGAAGACCAGAATACTGTTAATGAAGTTCTTAACAAGCTGGCACAGAAGCTCTTCTACACTGCTAATGATGGCAAGCTGGCAGGTACTGTCAAGATTGCTTCCGGCTTAACTGCTTCTTCTGCAGCTTTGAAGACCGGCGATATCAGCTTCTCTACCGATGCAACCGGCACGAAGACACCTGGTCAGGGCTTCTATGATTATGTAGTGGCAGACGATTCTGTTATTAAAGATCCTATTACCGGTAACCTTGATAAGAAATATGTAAATTTGGGCATTGAAACCCAAAAAGGCATTTACAACTTCACTAAGGATACAGTTATTAATGTAACTAAGGGCGATTACAGCTCCAACCTGAGTGCTATTGAATCCAGTGGCGGACCGATTACGATTAATGCTGATGGTCTGAATCTAGATGTATCCTACCATGTTCTGAAGGGCAGCAATGTGGCACGCGCAGTAGCTACTGGTCTGAGAAATGGCATTAAGGACGTTACCATCAAGGCTAAGAGCCTGAAGCTCAGCACTGATACCACAGGCTTCCGTGCTCAAGGTGTTTATGCAACCGGCGGCAAGATTACCATTGATGCAGACACTACTATTTCTACCTCTGCCCAGACAGAAAGTAATGGTATTTATGCCGGTAGCGGCGGTACTGTTACTATGAACGGTAACCTTGATATTCAAAAGGATAGCAAGGCAGCTAATTACATTGCGCTGAAGTCTGAAGATAATGGCGTTATCAACGTTAATATGAAGGACGGCAAGGCAGGTACAGGTATTGTCAAGATTGATGGCGATGTCTACACCAAGCCTGCAGAAACCTATGATTATTGGGAGGAAGAAACAACATCTACTACTTCTACTGTTAATCTGGCATTACAGGGCAAGGACAGCAGCTGGAACGGCCGCAGCCTCTACGAAGTTACTTCCGGTGATAACTCAACCAGCTATGGTACCTTTAATCTGTGGCTGGCAGATGGTGCAACCTGGACCAACAAGAAGAACGGCAAAGAGGTTCCGAGCGGCTTTACCGGCAGCTATGTAACTAAGTTTACTGGCGGCAGTGATGCAGCACATGCAGGCAACATCTTCCAAAACGATACCAAGAAAATTACCATCGAAAATTACAGCGGCAACACCAATATCTACTATGCACATACCGGTAACGGCGAAGCAGCAGGCGACTATAAGGCTGGCGATACCATTATCAAGCATGCGGAAAAGGATTCTGTAGTATCCCTTATTACCGATAACAGCGGCGTCAACATGAACTCTGCTGACAGCATTGTTAACGTACTGAACAGCCTGGCAGGCAAGCTGACCTACAGCAACTTCACTAAGGACGAAAATAACCTGACAGGTTATGTGAAGATTGCCGATGGCCTGACTTCTTCTTCTGCAGCAATGTACACTGGCGATATGGCATTCTCCAAGAAAGACGGCAAAGGCAGCCTGAAGGATGAAGACAGCATCAGACCTGATCTTCCGGCACCTGACCACCAGATTAAGAATGAGTTTACCACAACTCTGACTGGTGTGAAGGCTAAGGATAAGGAATACTATAAGGCTGGCGTAATCAAAGAAGAGGGTCTGTATCAGTTCACTGAAAACAGCAGCATCACCACAACTAATGCACATGGTGCTGATATGAACCAGGCTACTACCATTGATGCTAAGGGTAAAACCTTGACTCTTAACGCTAATTCTAGTACAGGTTCTACAGTTTATGGACTTGGCGCCAGCTCTGCTGACGGCGTAACTGTTAATGCAGGCAAGCTGGTAATCAACGGCAGCAGTACCAATGGTCGTGTTGAAGGTATCAACGTAGGTCAAGGCGTACATAGTAAGGACAAACCGATGAAGCTGACCATCAACGGCGATACCGAGATGAATGTTAAGGGCATTGGTTATACCTTGGGCCTGTACGCAGCAGGTAATTCCGAAGTAACCTTTAACGGCAATGTAACCGCTATGGGTGACGAAAACAGTGAATGGGGCCTGACCTCTAAAAATGGTGCTTTTGGTTACTATGGTTGCTCTTTGGTATACAGCGGCAGCAACTATTCTGTGCAGATGGGACCAAAGGTTACTATCAATGGTGATGTAAATGCCAAGATTGATGGCAACTGCCTGTTCGCAAACGGCGGCCATGCTAAGCTGACGATTAACGGTGGCGGCAACATCGAAATCAACAAGGATAATACACACAACTATTATGCAATGATGGCAGAATCTGCTACCACCAGCATGAACGTTAACCTTGATGCAAACTATGATGCAATCAGTGCTAGAGACAATAAGCTGGTACTGAAGGGTAACGTAGGTGCATCTACCGGTGCAATGAATGCTAACGAGCCTGAGCTTTATACTAAAGTAAACCTGGGCCTGGCAACTGCAGATTCCGTATGGACCGGCGTTGCACATAACGGCTTCAAGGATGAAGGCAACAAAGCTGGCAACAAGACCTTCTACGGTGCAATCAATGTATTCCTGCAGAATGGCGCAACCTGGAACAACGAGAAGTGGGGCGAAACCTCCAAGCCTTGGGGCGGCAGTGGCTTTGTAGGCAGCCATGTTGCTAAATTCGTAGGCGGCAGTGATGCAGCACATGCAGGCAACATCTTCCAAAACGATGAATATGATCTGACCATCGACAATTACAGCGGCAATACCAACATTTTCTACGCTCATACTGGTAACGGCGAAGCTGCTAGCGACTACGCAGCAGGAGACACCATTATCAGAAGTGCAGCAGAAGGCTCTGTAGTATCCCTGATTACCGACAACAGCGGTATTGCAATGGATAACGAATACAGCGTAGCTAACGTACTGAACACCTTGGCAGGCAAGCTGACCTACAGCAAGTTTACTAAGGGCGAGAAGAACCTGGCCGGTTACGTGAAGATTGCTGATGGCCTGACTGCAAGCAGTGCAGCAATGCAGACCGGCAACATCGCCTTCAATGCTGATACTGGTAAGGGCAGTCTGGAGAACGGTTCTATGAAGCCTGGCTTCACCTATCCGGAAACCCAGAAGCCTGAAGCTGCTGAAAAGAACCAGGGTATTACCGGCGATGCCAAGACTGACTATCAATACAAGAAGGACGGCATTCTGAAGGAAGACGGCTCTTATGTATTCACTCAGGATCCGACTAAGATTGAGGTTGAAAGCGGCGCTGCAGTAGATGCAACCGATAAAGACATCAACATCGATACTACCAAGGCTAAGCTGAAGCTGAAAGGTGAAACTGGCATTAAGGCCAATGGTGCGGATGTTAATGTTAAGGGTAACGCCGAAATCAGCGGCAATGTAGGTATCGACGCAGCAAACGGCAACGTAACTCTGAACGGCAGCACTACAATCAACTCTAATGACGGTAAAGGCACTGCCATCAAAGCAGGCGAAGGCGGCAATGTAGATATCCACAGCAACAATGGTGCGCTGAATATTAAGGGTGAGATCAATGCAAGCCATGGCGGCAACATTACTATAGACAGCAGCAATGGCACCGGCACTATCGAAGGCAACGTAACTGCAAGCAATGGCGGTAACGTTGAAATCACTCTGGACGATGCAAATTCCCAGATTACCGGCAGTTATAATGTTGATGATGACAGCAGTATTGTAATGAACATCAAGAACGGCGCTGTTTGGAATCTGACCGACGATGATGACGATGCTGAAGGTATGTCCCTGTTTAGAATGGCCAAAGCACCTGCAGCAGCTGCTGATAAAGGCCTGACCATTAATGGTGGCGAGAGCAAAGCGAAGACCGGCTACCTGAACATGACCAAGAGAACTAAGAATCTCAATATTGCAAGCTACAGCGGTTGGGAAACCATCATCTATGGTCACGAAAATGCAGGTGACAAGGACGAAGACTACAAGTCTGGAGATACTATCATCAACAAGTCTGCTAAGGATTCCGGCGTAATACTGTCCACAAACAACAGTGGCATCAACATGGACGATAAAGCTGCAGTTGAAGCAACCCTGAAGGCATTGGCTCATAAGCTTACCTACAATGACCATAAAGCAAATGGCAGCAACCTGACCGGTATGGTACAGATTGCCGATGGCCTGACTGCTTCCAGTGCAAGCAAGTACCTCGGTAACATGCGTTGGGATGAAAACGGCAAAGGCCAGTATGTTGACAACAGCGTTAACTGGGCTGAAATTTACAACGGTAACTATGAAACCTTTGTAATGCAAGGCGTAAGAAGCGCTGCAACTACCTCCATGCACAGCTGGCGTGATAACATGCAGGATACCTACACCGGTGCAGACCTCGCAGATGCAGACGGTATCTTCGCTAAGGCACTGGGCGGCAAGACTAGCTCCGATGTTAAGGGCGTTAAAGATGACAACACCTACCGTGGAGTACAGGTTGGCTTGGACAAGGCACTGGCAAACGGCTGGCATGCAGGCGTAGCATTTGACTACCGCAATGGCGATTCCAACTACCTGCTTGGTGGCAAGGGCGATAACCAGCTCTACAGCTTTGGCGTATACAGCGTGAAGAACTTCGCAGACCAGTCTTACCTGCGTGTAGCAGCAAAAGCAGGCCGTGTAGAAAACGAATACGACGTTTACAACGAAATCCGCAGCCTGAAGCTGCATGGCGATTACAAAGCCAACGCTTATGGCCTGACTATGGAATATGGCAAGACCTTCGGCAGTGAGGCAAGCTACTTCACTCCGAAAGCACAGCTGACCTGGTCTCAGGTAGGCAGCAAGGATTACACTGCCCATACTACGAACGACAGCATGAGAATTGACCAGGACGCTTACAGCAGCCTGGTAGCACGCTTCGGTGTGGAAGCAGGCGCTAAGAGCGAAAAAGGTCGCGTATATGTTGGTCTGTATGGCGCACATGAATTTAATGGCGACATCACAGCAAGCTACTTTGCTAAGGACGGCGGCTATAAGCACACCAGCTTCGACGGCAGTGACACCTGGATGGAAATGAGTATTGGCGGCAGCTATGACCTGAGCGACAACTGCCATATCTATGCAGACTTTGCTAAGGACTTCGGCGGCGACTTCGAACGCAAGTGGAAGGCAAGTGCCGGCCTGCGCTTCGAGTTCTAAGAGCTTTAAGTAAGTTATTCCCTGATATATAAGGCTGCGCGCTGCAGCTGAATAAAGCACAAATCATTAAAAAGCGAAGCAGTTGTCTGCCGTAAGGCGGATGGCTGCTTTGCTTTTTGATAACTGAATCCGATAAGAAAATAATAAAATAATACGCCAAGTTGCTACTGCAAATAGTTATCTCACTTGTCGAGATGCCAAAATCAACAAAGTCATAATATGTTCAAATTTCACTTGACATCATAATGCATAAGTGGTAAAATCTAGATGGTATAAAATATCAATAGTGAAAAATAAAAAGACACCTCTTTTTGAAAAATATAAACGGCTCAAGAGAATAGTTGCTATGACTTTCTTAGTCGTTGAAATATTGTTATAAATAATTAGGTGAAGATATTTTGCCGAATATCTTCTTTGCAGGGAAGTGCGATGTAATTTCGACGCTGGTCCGCAACTGTGAAAGTGAGCTGCTTTATCATTAAGCTATGTCTTAAACCTCTTACCAAGGGATAGAGTAGTGATGATCTTAAGCCAGGGTACTGACTGATTGTGTACATTAAGTGTCTGCGAGATTAGACATACTTAAGGAGAAGGAGATTCTAGAAGTTTAAGTTTAAGAATTCATCCTTCTGCTATTTGTATTCTCTAATCTTTTTTGCTTTTTTGACTTGATTTTAAAACGTACATTTGTGCCCTTCATCATGGCTTTGGAGCCATGTCATTATGAGTTCTAAAGTCAAAGTTGTAAAAGGTTTAGAAAAATATTTTATGCAATGTTATTGCAAGGAGTGAGAGTATGAGGAAATATCAACACAAAAAATGGCAAATACTAGTTGCTGGTGTTTTGCTGTCAGCATGTACTTCCTGCTTTACTGTACAGCCTGCATGGGCGGCTGAATACAATAAAGGTTTAACTGGCGTAGTTGCTAATGACAAATCTTTAATAAAGCCTAATGGTAGTAAAGTAGCGTATGACAGAACAAATAATATTATCAAGTATGATTTTAAAGGTACAGATAATACCTTCACAGTTATGAACGCCGATGCAATTGCTACTAATACTGATGGCAACGCCTATAATTATATATACAATAATATAGATAGTGATGGTAATAAAGGTACTTTGTATCTGCGTCAGACCAATACAAATTATAATGATTTTATTGGTGTAACAGCCTTTGCTGCCAGTGGTGGGCAAGTTACTGTTAACAGCAATCTTGATATCACTGCAACTTCTGCCTATGCTTCTGTAGGTGTGGGCGTAGGCAAGAATGCTAACCTGATTATTAACGGTAACGTTAAAATGCGCAAGGATGATCCTTCTAATCCCTGGGGCATTATCACTAAAAACGTTCATGGCAACATAGGCCCTGGCGGTGCAACCTCTATGGATCCTACAGACGTTAACTATACCGGCGCACGCTGGCAACCGAGTGCCTTTGCAGTGGGGTACACACGTGGTCACATCACTGTTAATGGTGATGTAGACGTTGCTGTGCGCGGTACCGCTGTCAATGTAGGTGCCTACAGTGCGGAAAAAGGAGTACATGCCTACAATCTGGCATCTATTAGCCTGGTAGGTAATTCTATCAAGATTGAAACTCCGTCTGACGAAAGAAAAGAGGACGGCAGCTTTAAGGAAGCATATTATTCTTTGGCAAGCTATGGCGGCACCGTTAATATTAACGTTCGTGACGCCAACAACAACCAGGATATGAGCTCCATTGCCAACGAAAGGCTGGAAGCTGTAGAGGGCAATACTACTAACCTTATTGGTAACGTAATTGCGCTGAAGCGCTCCGAGCGTACCGATAAGCCTGACGTATATCAGGATGGCCGTGTTAACATCGGTCTGGTAACCAAGGAATCATCCTGGAAGGGTGTTATTGATAACGCAGGTAAAACCCAGGCAGGTGAGGTTAATGTTTGGCTGAGCAATGGCGCACAATGGATTCATGAGGCTACCTCCAGGGTAGATGGCCTGGATTATAGCCATATGCCTGCTTACAGTAAGCCGAGCTATGATAACTTTGATGGCGTATCCTATGTTAATAAGCTGGTTGGCGGCAAAAAAGCTGCTAACAGCGGTTATATTTATCAAAACAGCGATGTTAAACTGAATATTGCTGATTACAGTGGTTCTAATACTATCGTTTACAAGCATAATAATAAAGGTACTGTAAAGGATGACTTCATCGGCGGCGATGTGACTATTAAACACGCTGCTGGCGGCTCCAATATTACATTGGCAACCGGTAACAATGGTATCAACCTCAGCGATGGTGATGAGGTTGCTGCAGTGCTCAATTCCTTGGCAAGCAAGCTGACCTATGAAGCCTATGCGAAAGACAACGGCGGTGAAAGAAATCTTAATGGTAACGTTATCATTGCTTCCGGTCTTACTGCTTCCAGCATCACTGCTGATGTCAAAGGCTTCATCAAATTTGACGAAGAAACCGGTGTTGGCGGTTACGTTAAGCCGCAGGAGGGTGAGCAGAATTCCACTGAAATTACCAGTGGACTGACAGGTACTACTTCTGATAGCGAGTATACTGCTGCTAATATCCGTCAAAATGATGGTTCCTATAACTTTACCAAGTCTACCACTATTGACGTGGAGGATGGCACTGCTATTGATGCCGCTGCAAATATTAAAATTAATGCTGAAGATGCAGCTTTGACCTTAAATGCTAAGCATGGTATTGTTACTAACGGTAAAAATGTAGATATTGCTGCCCGTACCTTATACATCTCTGCAAAGGAGGATGCTATTGTTGCTGATGGCGGCAAGGTAATAAGCCTGGGCATGACCAATATCAACAATGAGGATAAACCCACTAATCCGGCAGCGAAGAATGCAATTAAAGCAACCAACGGCGCTGAGGTTACCCTGGGCAATGGTGTGATTAAGGGCAGTGTTATCAGTGATGGCTCCGTAGTCAGCATCAATAAGGATAACCTGGATAGCGACGGCAACTATAAGACCGGCTCCCTGGAAGGCAATCTTGCTGTTGCTAATGGAGGCACAATTGACCTGACAGTTGCCGGCTATGCACAAAAATTCAACGGTAGCATTGTAAAAGCCGGTGATGTGGCAACTGCAGTTGTTGGGGACGACGGTAAAGTTAATTTGACCGTTGCTGATGGTGCTGTATGGACCGGCGCTCATAAGAACGCTGATGCTGAGCTTAACCTGACTCTTTCCGGCGGTACCTGGAATAATACCGGTACAGATGCAACCTTGGTTAATACCTTAAAAGGCGGCAAGGGTGTTGTTAAGACTATTAAATATATCAACCCGAACGGCGGCAATAACGAGGAAGTAGAAATCCCTGTTAACGGCTTTATCAGCATGGCACCTGATGCCGGTGCAGTTACCGTAGGCAGCTTCGGCGGTACTCATATCGTAAGCTATGACCATGATAATGCAGGCACTGATGTAAGTGATTACAAGGGCGGCAATTTCACTGTTGAAAAAGCAGATGAAGGTTCTATGCTGATTGCGGCAACAAATAGCAAAAACATCAAGACTAATGACCAGGATGCTGTTGAAGCAGCCTTCAAGGCATTGGCACAAAAAATTTACTATGGCAATGCAGGTGTTGATGAGAACCTGACCGGTAAGACTATGATTAGCTCCGGCCTGACATCTTCCAGCGTTTCCCGTTGGCTTGGCGATATGAAATTTGACAGCAACAATGGCGGTGTAGGCAGCTTTGTCGGCGGCAGCGGTGTTAATATTACCGGCGATTACGAAACCGCTCTGATGAAGGGTGCAAGAGCGGCAACCACCAGCGCTATGCTTTCCTGGCGTGATAATGCAGCAAACGTAATTTATCGTGGCGATATGCTGCGTGCACATATGGAAAGCGATGGCATCTGGGCTAAGACCTTCGGTGGCAAGGATAGCTACAATGCAAATGCAGTTGATTTGAGCAACAACTATTGGGGTGCACAGGTTGGCTATGACCGAATGTATGACAATGGCTGGATTCTGGGCGCTGCTATTGATTACCAGAAGGGTAGCTCCAGCTACAATTACACTGATGATGATTTCGGTGTTATTGGCGGCAACAGTGGCGATAACAAGCTGTACAGCGTTGGCCTGTATGCTTCTAAGGACCTGGGCAAGGGCGCTCATATGGATTTCGCAGCTAAGGCAGGCAGTGTACGCAGCGAGTTCAGCGTACACAACGGCATTGGCACTGAGCTGAGCGGTATTTACAGAAACCGTGGCTACAGTGCAACCGCAAGTCTGGCAAAACGTCTGGGAACCGATAAGAGCTATCTGGAGCCGCAGGTACAATTGACCTGGGCACAGCTGGGAGGCAGAAACTTTGCTGCTGCTACCGATGGCGGCGAAGTGCTGAACGTTAACCAGGAAGGCTACAACAGCCTTGTTGGTCGTCTGGGATTAGAGCTGGGCAAAACCGGTCGTATGGGTTCTGTATATGCTCGCTTTGGTCTGGCACATGAATTCTCCGGTGATATTACCGGCAACTATAGCGCAGAGGACGGCGGCAGCAAGACCACCTCTGTAGAGACCAAGGGCACCTGGGCAGAAATGAGCCTGGGCACTACCTTGAACATTAAGCCTAATGCAAGCGCATATTTCGATGTATCACGCACTTATGGCGCAGATTACGAGCATGACTGGAAGTTCAGCGGCGGCCTGCGCTTTGCACTGGACCGTCTGCCGAAGCAAGCTCAGGAAATCAGCGGCAAGGCTGAGGCTGAGCAGTTCCTTGCGGGTGAGGGCGCAGCAGTTCAGGAAAATGCTGCTGCTAACGTGAAGACTGAAGCGATGCCTGGTATTGCTGAAGAAGAGCATACTTTCAATGCTCAGCCTGCAGCAGAGAAGGCGCCGGAGACTACAGCTGTTAAAGAAACTGCAGCAGAAACAACTACTGCTATAGAGCATTCTGAGCCTACTTATGTAGAAACTGTAACCACTTACGCTGCACCTGAACCGACAGCGGCTGACTTCGATGAAATGAGCTTTGAGCTGGCACCAATTGTTGTTACTGCTTCCCGTGCAGAAGAATCCATCCTGAAGGCCAAAGCAGACATGAGCGTTGTTGGCCGTGAGGAAATCGAAAAGATGCATATGGAAAACGTAGAGGAAGCTTTGCGTACTGTTCCTGGTGCCCAATTCCTGAATTATGGCGCTAACGGCCTGAATGCCAACCTAAGCGGTATCCGCCTGAATGGCAGCAAGGACGTAGTTATCCTTGTCGATGGTGTAAGAGTTAATGATTTTAAAGGTTCCGGCAGCAGCGGTTATATGTTTGCAGCACTCATGAACAACATGGATAACATTGAGCGCGTGGAAGTACTGCGCGGCAGTGCTGCAACCATGTATGGCAGCGGTGCTAAGGGCGGTGTTATTAACATCATCACCCGTAAACCGACCGAAGCCAAGACTGTAATTGATATTTCCCGCGGCAACTTCGGTAAAGAGGCTTATAACTTCAATACCCAGGCTGCCAAGAACAAGGTCAGCTACAATATTTATCATGACAGATCCATTTCCGGTTCTACCAAGGACGGTAGTGGCAAGGTATGGCCTGGTCAGAGCAACACCAAGAGCAGCGGTGCTAAATTTGAATATAGATTTAATGATGCCAATAAGCTGACCGTAAACTATGAAACTATTGGCTCCAACTACACTGGTACTGACCTCATATATGGTGGTAATTATGTAGGTATGCATGACAGCGACAGCGTTACTTTGAAGCATGATTGGCAGATTAATGATGCCTGGAGCAACACCCTGCTGTACCGTACAACGAAGGAGAAACATTCCTGGGCTAAACCGGGCGGTGAGGATCCTGATATGATTGTACCTATTACCGGCAACCAGGAATACAAGCTGTTCAGCGATAACTTCCAATATCATTCCGATCGTTACTCCATGTACGGTGGCATTGAATACAGCAAGGGCAAGGACAACGATGTACACAAGGATGCTACCAATACCTCCCTCTTCCTGCAGGGCGATTGGGAAATCCTGCCGCATCTGACACTGTCCGGCGGTATCCGTCATGACCATCCGGAAAACTTTGACAGCCATAATTCCATCAGCTACAAGCTTGGTTGGGATATTACCGAAAACGATACCCTGTACGCAGGTCGTAGTGATTTCTACATCATGCCGAGCCTGACTCAGCTGTACGATCATAGATTTGGTAATGAAAAGCTGCTGGCTTCTGAAGGCCGCACTACCACCATTGGTTACAACCACAAATTCAATCCGGATAACTATGTGATGTTCAACTGGTTTGCAACTAAAACTGCAGTTGGCATGAGCATGAGTAATACTACTGATAAGAATGATCCGACCTATGGTCAGTATCAAAACAGCCGCGACGGTTTATCCCGTGGTTGGAACGTACAGTACAATGCACGTCTGAGCGATACCCTGATGTTCAAATTTGGTTGGGCACATCTGTTCTTCAATGAGGCTGATAACTTTACCATGGGCTATGCACCTAAGGATAAAGCAACCTTTGGCCTGTACTATGATAAGGACAAATTCGGTGCTGCCTTCGATGGCTTCTACTTCATCCGTGATACCAAGGGCGTGAAGCCGGGTGTTAAGGGTTGGCCTTCCGATAAGTATGGTGTTTACAACCTGTCTCTTAACTATACTGCTGATAAGCAGACCAAGTTCTACCTCAAGGTGGACAACGTATTCAATAAGCTGTGGGCTGAGCATACTGACGCTATTTGGAACGATGGTGCTGGCTGGTATTCCATGCCGGGAAGAAGCTTCGTACTTGGTATGCAGTACACCTTCTAAGCTACGAGTTAATCATGTTATATACGGAGCAGAACGCTCTGCTCCGTATTATATAAAATGTAAAAATTATTTTTGATGATGCAAAGGAGATTTTATCATGGCAAAAACTACTGAAAAAGAAGAAACCAAAGTAACTGAAATGGAAAACAAAATTGAAAAGATGACTCAGTTCCTGGCTGACAATAAAATCGAATGCTTCGATATCCAAAAAATGGAAGACGAGCATCACACCACTATCTTCCGTAGCCGCATGGAAGTAAAAGGCCAACTGTTGCCGATGGCATTGCTGATGGATGACAGTGTTTACATGCTGCTGCAGGTGCAAATCGCTCCGCAGGTAATTGATGAAGAAAAGCTGAAAGCACTTGCCGGTGCTATCAACAACATGAACAACAACGTGCGTCCGTTCAAATTCACCGTTTCCGAGAGAGGCGACTTCATGCTGAACGCATGCATTACCGCCGAAAACACCACCTTTAACCCGGCTTTGGTAAACGCTATCATGGGTGAAGCAGTTAAATTTATGGAAGCACAATATGGTAACATCATGGAAGCTGTTTGGGCTAAATAAGGAGATTAAGTAAAATGAAGAAGAAACTTATGACTTTGCTGATGAGTGCTGTTATGGCTTTGGGTATCAGCGCCAGCGCGTTTGCCGCACCTGTAGGTGTTGTTAATGTTAATGCTGTTCTGAACAGTTATCCGGGAATTACCGATATCGCCAAATCCGTAGCACAGGAAAAAACTCGTCTGCAGGAAGAGTTCAACAAGCAATCTGCTAACATGAGCGATGCAGATAAGCAGGCTCTGGCTGAAAAGCTGAGCAAACAGCTGGCTGACTTTGAACAGAAAAAGATGGCGCCTGTGCAAAAGAAAATCAACAAGACCATTCTGGACGTAGCTAAAGCAAACAATATTGACAGTGTTGTGAATATGAATGCTATGGTAGCAGGCGGCAAGGATCTGACTGACGAGGTTATTAAAGCGTTGAAATGAAAGCAGCGTCTTAATGACAAATTGAATTCTTTTGTTGAGAAAACGCAGGCCGCTTTGATGAGCAGCAGCCTGGCCGATTTCTATATAAACTGTGCGGAAAATGATTCTGCGCAGAGGGGTTAGCAGAAGTAGTGGTTGTTTCTGCTTTTTCCTGATTTTTTGATAAGGAGGACTATATGCTGAAGCTAAGTCAAAAAAAGAGAAAAGCATGCTTAGCACTGGCCGTTGCCGCGGCTGTTTTAGGTGCTAATAATGCTTTCGCAGCAAGTGTGGAGCATGATAAGGCCATCTACGAAAGTAACAATTATGGTAGTTCCATGCGCACGTACTGGCAGGAACAGGGGGTTTATGATGCTGATAAGCATACTTATACCTTTAATGAGGATATAAGCTTGAAGCCTAAGGCGTCAGAACAGGAGCTGCACTACTGGACTCCGATTTTCGGTGGTCTTTATGTTGCAGGCTATAATCCTGTAACTATTGATATGCAGGGACATCGTCTGGATATTGCCCAAAACGTTGACCAGGTTAGGGTTGGCAGTGTTCATAATATCAAGGCTGTCAGTGCCAATGGTATACACGTTACCTCTTCCAGCCTGACTATTAATAACGTTAAGGGAATGAATATTTCTGCCGGCGGTAGCTTTTTGTCTGTTGGCAAGGTGCGCGGTATTTATGTTGCCGGTACCAACCAGGAGGGTGCCTATGGTGATGGCAAAGGTCTTGCCAGCTTAACCATTAATAATGCTGATGGCTGGGAGAATGCAATTACGTTTAAATCCAGTCAGGCGCAGGTAGAAAATGCTATTGAAGTAAAGAAGAATACCGGTACTGCTGATTTAAGTATTTCCGGTATGGTTGACCTGTATGTTGGTAATGACAGCGATGTAATTACTATCAGCGGCGGCAAATCCTACTATGATATCAACAGTACGCCTACTGCGTATATCGGCGGTGGTGCAATCAAAGCTGGTATGGGGCGTGCTGCTTTAGTAAGCGGAGGTGTGTTGTCCATCAATTCCAAGCTGCGAAATGGCGAGCTGGTGGCAACAGAAGGCAGTCGCGATGTACAGGTTGAGGGCAATTTCCTGGTTAAGGATTTACAGGAAGATCAGGGTGTTTTAACACTGGGCATGAATACCGATAAATCTTATTTCAAGGGTACTATCTTTAATGAAAATGGTAGCGGCGACGCTTATATGCTGCTGCAGAACGGTGCTCAATGGACGAATGCCAGCAAGGGCGGTTATGACTATCATGGCAGCAGCCTGAAGAAATTTATTGGTAGCAATGGTGCCGCAAGCACAGGTTATATTTATCAAAATGACAGTGCAGCGCTGAATCTTGGTAACTACAGCGGTTACACAACTATTTTTTATGAACACGGCAACGCTGGTACGGAAACATCTGACTACACAGCAGGCAATACAATTGTTGATACTGCTAAGGCAGGTAGCAATATTACTTTGATAACAAATAATGTTGATACAAATAATGATGCTACCGTCAATGCAGCGCTGAATGCACTTGCAGGCAAGTTGTATTATAATGCTGCCAAAAAAGGCGAAAATGCTTTAGATGGCATGGCTGTGATTGCCGAAGGTCTGACAGCTTCTTCCAAAGCGCTGAAAACTGCAGGCATTTACTTTAATGAAGAAACTGGTCAAGGCACTACTGTGTCCAACAGCAAGCAGACTAAAACTGATTTTACTACCACTCTGACAGGTAACACTGATAAAGACAATGAATACCTTATGGGCGGAGTAATAGATGAAGACGGTGCTTATAAGTTTACTAAAGCAAGCGATATTACTGCAGTAAATGGCATTGACGCAGAAAAAGACCTGAAAATTGTAGCAGATAAAACTTTAGCAATAACTGCTGATAAGGGTATTGCTATCAACCTTACCAATACAGCAGTCAAAACTATGGATATTACTGCTGGAAAACTTGTGCTGAATACTACCAATTCTAGCAGTGCAATGACTGCAGGTACATTTGCTTCTGGCAAGACCGTAAAGATTACAGGTGATATCGATATCAATGCAAAGAACAATAACAGTGTGTATGGTATTTTAGCAACAAATGCGGATATTACTTTAACCGGTAACGTAAAAGCTGAAATTGATGGCGGTCAAGGTGGTTATAACTATTCTGGTGTTTCTGCGCTTTCTGCTCAAGGCAGTGCGTACAGAAAATATGCAAGCAAGATTATCGTAAATGGTGATGTAGATATTACTGCAAATGGTAATGGCTTGCAGGCAAATGGTAACGGTGCAGCAGTAACAGTAAATGGCGGCGGTAAAATTACAGTTAATGACAGTAGTAAATATGGTGGTTATTCTGCATTGCGTGCTGACAATGGTACAGTAAGCATGAATGTTGCATTGGAAAATAACAAAGCAACCGCTGGCCTGGGCAATGATGTTGTCCTGAAGGGTAATTTGGCAGCAACGAATGCTACTGGCGAAGCAGCAGCATCCATTATCAACGTAGCTCTGGATACGGAAAAATCCGCACTGGAAGGCGTAGCTTACATGGCAGGCAACAACAGCCAGATCAACATGTGGCTGCAAAATGGTGCAAGCTGGACCAATGAAGTACATGGTTCTACCGAAAAGGATTGGAGTGGTAAGAAAGATGTCTTTACCAACAGCCAAGTAACAAACTTCGTTGGTGGTGCAAACGATGCAAAAGCTGGCAACATCTTCCAAAATGATAGCAACAGCTTGACTATCGATAACTACAGCGGCAACACCAACATTTTCTATGCTCACACCGGCAACGGCGAAGCTGCTAGCGACTACGCAGCAGGCGATACCATTATCAAGAGTGCAGCAGAAGGCTCTGTAGTATCCATGATTACCGACAATACCGGCGTAGCAATGGATAACGAATACAACGTAGCTAACGTACTGAACACCTTGGCAGGCAAGCTGACATACAGCAACTTTGTAACAGGTCAGAAGAACCTGACCGGTTATGTGAAGATTGCCGACGGTTTGACTGCAAGTAGTAAAGCAAAGAAGACCGGTGATATTACCTTCAATAAGGAGAATGGCAAGGGTACCTATGTTAAGAAGGAAGTTGTAGAAAAATCTGAGTTTACAACTTCTCTTACTGGTGCCAAAACAAAGGATATTGAGTACGAGGGCAATATTGGTAGCACTGGCAAGTACATCTTTAGTAAAGATTCCACAATTACTTTGACTAATCCAGAAGACAGTGCCGGTGCAATCTCCGCTGAACGTGATTTGACTGTTGAAGCTGCTAAAAGCTTGAATCTGAAGGTCAGTGGATCAAATATGTATAGTTATGGTCTTATACAGAATGCCGGTAAAACGGTTACTGTTAATGCAGAAAACTTGAATATTGATGTTTCTAACAGCAAGGGCAGAGTCGACGCTATCTACGTCAATGGTAATTCCAATAGTGCGCGAGGTTCCCTGACTCTTAACGGTAATCTGAATATAAAGTCAACCCATGATACGAGTGCAGGTGTAGGCGGTGCGTATACTATGGGTGTTTATGTGCAGCAGTCTGATATAATTATTAACGGCAATGTAACATCTGTAATTGATGCTGGCAGCGGTAGCAATGCATATTATGGAGCATCTCACTTGTACGCTTCCGGTGCAACTGGTGTGCAGGGAGAAGGCTATAAGGCAGGCACAATTACTGTTAATGGCGACGTTGATTTGAGTGGTAGCGGACAAGGTGTTTTTGCCAATATCGGCGGTGCAGTTGTTACCATTAACGGCGGCGGTAAGATTCTTCTGGATAAAGACGCTGCCAATAGCAATGGTTATGCTGCTATTCGTGCTGAAAACTCCTTTGTTAACATGAATGTTAAATTGGATGAATCTGGCAATGCAATCAGTGGCTTGGGTAAGGATGTTGTAATCAATGGTAACGTAGCTTCCAGTGTTGGGGCTGTCAACAGTATTGATAAAAATGGTACAATGAGCAGAGTTAATCTGGCACTTGATACAGATAAATCCTCTCTGCATGGCGTAGTGATTAATGGCTTTGATCGTAAAGATGGTACTACTGGTATTGATACCGAAGCTGATGAAGGCGGAACAGTAAGCAAGCATTTTACAGGTGAAAATAATGTTTGGCTCCAGAATGGTGCTTCCTGGACTAATGAACTTTATGGTAGTATGCAGTTCTTTAAAGACGATAAATATGCAACAGCTTTCCAGGGAAGCCATGTAACTAACTTTACTGGTGGCAATGATGCGTCACACACTGGCTATATTATTCAAAATGATGCTCAAAAACTGACTTTTGATAAGTACAGTGGATATACAACTATTTTCTATTCTCATACCAATAATACAGATTTGGAAGATCTTTATGAAAAAGATCCGTATTATGTAGAAGATGCCAGCAAGCTGAATGGTGTGGAAAGCTGGCACTATTATGGCGGAGATACCCTTATCAAGAGTGCTGCAGCAGGCTCTAATATTACCTTGGTAACTGACAACGCCAATATTGACACCGCTAATGGCGAGCAGGTAGAAAAGGTGCTGAATGCACTGGCAGGCAAGCTGTATTACAATGCATACGTAAATAACGAAAGAAATCTGGCAGGTACAGTAAGCATTGCTGATGGTCTGACTGCTTCTTCCTTTACTAAGACCTACAATTCTGGCGACATTACCTTTGATAACAAAACTGGCCAAGGCAGCTATGTGAAAGCTGAGGCACCTGTACAGACAGAGTTTACTACCCAAATTCAAGGCTTTGCCGAAAGAGATACCGAATATATCAAAGCAGGTATCACTAGCGGCGACCAGAAATATACCTTTACCAAAGACAGCACAATTACCGTAGGCAATAAGGATGCAATCCTGGGCGTAGCAGAAATTCCAGCGGATTGGGTAACAACCTTCGAAAAAACCTTTAAGGGTGTAACTGTAGACGCCGGTGAAAATACGCTGACGCTGAAGACGAACCAAAGAGCAATCTATGCCAACGGCAACAGCAAGCCAGATATTACCAGCAATATCACTGCAGGCAAGCTGCTGATTACAGCTAACGAAACCAGTGCTTATAGAGATGCAGCCTTTGCCGTAGCAACTGGCGGCGCAACCCTGAATATCAATGCAGATATTGAAGGCACTGTTTATGGTACCAATAGTGCATCTTATGGCCTGTATGCTGAAAAGGGCTCTAAACTGACTGTTAACGGTGCTATTACCGCAGTTAAGGAAAATGGCTATGGCATCGATGGAAAAAATGCAGGCAAGATTTATGGTATCCGCGTAAATGACGGTACTATTACAGTTAACGGCGGCGTGAACATGACTGTCAACGGCAAGGCAATTGCAGCTGATAAGGGCACTGTTAACGTGAATATGAATGCAGACCTGAACGGCGCAGCAGATAATACTGTAATCCTGCAAGGCGATGTGACTGCTTCCAATGGTACTGTAAACCTGGGCCTGAATACGCAAAGCTCCAAGCTGACAGGTGCAGTAAGCGGCAATGTAAACCTGTATCTGGCAAACGGCGCAAGCTGGGATAACACTGGCGCAGCAAGCAGCGTAGCCAAATTGGCAGGCGGTACAAGCAAAGCAGGCAATATCTTTGCTAACAGCACTAATGCCATGACTATCGAAAACTACAGCGGCAACACCAACATCTTCTACGCTCATACCGGCAACGGCGAAGCAGCTGAAAACTACGCAGCAGGTGATACTGTTATCAAGCATGCGGCAGAAGGCTCTGTAGTATCCATGATTACCGACAACACCGGTGTATCAATGGATAACGAATACAGCGTAGCAAACGTGCTGAACGCATTGGCTGGCAAGCTGACCTACAGCAATTTTGTAAACGGTGAGAAGAACCTGACCGGTTATGTGAAGATTGCTGATGGTCTGACTGCAAGCAGTAAAGCAATGCAGACTGGCAACATTGCTTTCAATGCTCAAACTGGTAAGGGTAGCCTGGAGAACGGTTCCATGAAGCCTGGCTTCACCTATCCGGAAACCCAAAAGCCTGAAGTTACTGAAAAGAAGCAAGGTATTACTGGCGATGCTAAGACTGATTATCAATACAAGAAGGACGGTATCTTGAAGGAAGACGGCAAATATGTATTCACTCAGGATCCGACTAAGATTGATGTTGAAAATGGTGCAGCAGTAGAAGCATCTACCAATGATATCAACATCGATACTACTAAGGCTAAGCTGGAGCTGAAGGGTGAAACCGGCATTAAGGCAGATGGTGCAAATGTTGCTGTTAAGGGCAGCACCGAAATCAGCGGCAACGTTGGTATCGACGCAGTAAACGGCAACGTAACCTTGAATGGCAGCACTGTTATCAACGGTACTGATGCTGCAATCAATGTAGGCGAAGGCGCTAACGTAGATATCAACACCAACAACAGCGCTCTGAACATCAAGGGTGATATCAACGCCAACGGTGGTAACATTACCGTAGATAGCGGTAAAGCAACCGGCACTATTGAAAGTAACGTAACTGCAAGCAACGGTGGCAATGTTGAAATCAGCCTGAACGATAAGAACTCCACTCTGACCGGCGCTTATAATGTTGATGCTGACAGTAGCATCGTGATGAACATTGCTAACGGTGCAATCTGGAACCTGACCGATGGTGATGAAGCAGCAGGCATGTCCTTGCTGAGAATGGCCAAAGCTCCTGCGGCAGCTCCTGCAAAAGGTTTGACCATCAATGGCGGTAAAACTGAGGCTGAAACTGGCTACCTGAACATGACCAAGAGAACTAAGGCTCTCAAGATTGCTAATTATAGCGGTTGGGAAACCATCATCTATGGTCACGAAAATGCAGGTGCTGACGTTGCAGACTACAAGTCCGGCGATACTATTATCGACAAGGCAGAAAAAGGCTCTGGTGTAATCCTGTCCACCGATAACAGCGGTATTAACATGAAGGACAAAAACGCTGTTGAAGCAACCCTGAAGGCACTGGCACAAAAGGTTACCTATAACGACCACAAAGCAAACGGCGGCAACCTGACTGGCAAGGTACAAATTGCTGATGGCCTGACATCTTCCAGCAAAGCTCAAAACATTGGTACTATGCATTGGGACGAAAACGGCAAGGGCAAATATGACCTTGACAGTGTAAACTGGTCTCAGATCATTGAAGGCGATTACGAAACCTTTGTAATGAAGGGCGTAAGAAGCGCAGCAACCACCTCCCTGCACACCTGGCGCGACAACATGCAGGACACCTACACCGGTGCAGACATGGCGGATGAAGACGGCATGTTCGCAAAAGCATTGGGCGGCAAGACCAGCTCCGATGTTAAGGGCCTGAAGGACAGCAACACCTACTATGGTGTACAGGTTGGCTACGACAAGGCAGCAGCAAACGGCTGGCACACTGGCGTAGCGTTTGATTACCGCAATGGCGATTCCAACTATCTGCTGGGCGGCAAGGGCGATAACCAGATGTACAGCCTGGGCGTATATGGCGTGAAGAACTTCGAAAACGATGCTTACTTCCGCGTTGCAGCGAAGGTTGGTCGCGTTCAAAACGAATACGACGTTTATAACGAAATCCGCAGCCTGAAGCTGCATGGTGATTACAAATCCAACGCTTATGGCCTGACTATGGAATATGGCAAGACCTTCGGTGATGAGGAAGCATACTTCACTCCGAAAGCACAGCTGACCTGGTCTCAGGTAGGTGCTAAGGATTACACTGCGCATACTGATAAAGCAACCATGCAGATTAATCAGGACAGCTACAGCAGCTTTGTTGGCAGACTGGGCTTTGAAGCAGGCGTGAAGAGCGAAAAAGGCCGCGTATATGCAGGCCTGTTCGCAGCACACGAGTTTAACGGCGACATCAGCGCAAGTTACTTTGCAAACGATGGCGACAGAAAACACACCAGCTTCAATGGTGAAGAAACTTGGATGGAAATGAAGCTTGGTGGCAGCTATGACTTCAGCAAGACTGCTCATCTGTATGCAGATATTGCTAAGGACTTTGGCGGCAACTTCGAACGCAAGTGGAAACTGAACGCAGGTCTTCGCTTCGAGTTCTAATCTTAATCTCAGCTCTCTCATTTTTTCATACTTAGCTGCGGTGCTGCCATGGCAGCGCTGCGGCAAACTCCAAATAAACTCATAAACTTTCATAAAGCAAAACAGCTCCGGAATGCGTGGTGCATTTCGGAGCTGTTTTGTTTGGGTTAAAGCTTAATTTGTTGCGATTTCGACTTTCTTGCCACTGAAGGCAATGCCGTAATAATAATAGGCGCAAGCTTGTGATGTGCATGGAGCATTCTGCTGAGAGCGCCGAGACTGAACAGATAATTGGCATCAGAGGCAGTGTCATTGACGATTTTTTGATAAAGGTTTGTGTCAGCCTTAGTGAGTTCAGTGCTTTTTTCTAGCTCTGGATGTCTGGCATATTCATTTCTGATGACTTCCTTTAACAGCTCTAAAGCAATTTCCCAATTAGAAAATTTAACGTCCTTTAGAGAAAGAAAAATAACAGGATATTTTCCTAAGCACGCATTAACACAAAACGCGATTTTTTACAGCGAAAATCTACATAAAACGAGATTTTTTAAATGGCATTTTAAACACAAAACGAGAAATTTTATCATGCTAAAGTAAAGGTGTCATATAAAGAGGCAAATATACAATGCCGTCTTCTTCCTTTAGGTCGCTGGTATGCAGGACGTAAGGCGTGTGTAGCTGTTCAGTATATTTATTAATAAATTTTCGGATAGAGGATAAGGTATAATTTTTGCTGGACTTTACTTCGATAGGGGAGATGTTATGCCTATTGCTGATTTTACTTTTGGCAATGAGAAAATCAATTTCCATACGTGAAGCTGCATCATCACGGGAAGCATTGGCGTAAAAGTAGAGCTTGTGACCACTGGCAACAAGCATTTGTGCTACAATGTTTTCCACAATCATGCCTCTGTTTACTTCCAATTTGTCGAACAAGAGCTTTTTATAAATTTCTTCGCTGACCAGATTGTTTTCATCAAAGGCATGGCTGATGAGCAGACCGGTATCGGCCATATAGCATTTCAGCAGTCGTTTATCAAGATTTAAACGCAAACCTATATTAGGTTCGGTAGAATTATAGCAGTTATTAGCTATCATGGCATCAGAGAGCCAGAAGATGGCGTCTTTGTATTCATTGAAACGGGCGCCTTGCTTAATAGATGAAAGCTTGAAATGCTGGTGCTGATTTTTGAGCTGTGAAGGAATTTCCTCGAAAATAGCTTCTACGTCTAACGCATAATTGTCAGCGTGCTTGCGGATATCGTCACGATATAAATTCAGAATCCTGCGCTTAGCCTTATCGACTTTGTCGAAATTATTGGTCTTGATGAAGGTGTCAACAGCTTGTGGCATGCCGCCGACGATGATGTATTGGCGCAGATAGTTCATAGCTTTGCGATGCAGAGCCTGACCGAGAGGACGCTTTTTTTCAAAGCAGTCGCGAATTACATTCATTAACGTTTCGTTGCCTAGGGCCCAGAGAAATTCTTCAAAGTCAAGAGGGTACATTTCCAGATGATCTTCTTCTGAGGGAATGAGAATATCTTTGACATTTTTCTTTATGGATATTAATGAGCCTGTTTCAATATAATCATAACGACCGTCGGCAACAAGGTATTTGATAGCAGAACGTGCGCGGGGGAAGAGTTGTACTTCGTCTAAAATAATTAATGTTTGGCGAGGGTATAGCTTGACATTATAAATGCTTGATAAATAGAGGAAGAAGGTATCTAGGTCGGTAAGGAAATGCTCGAATAAATCCTTTACTTCGTTAGATGCTTGGTTGAAGTCGATTAAGATATAAGATTTATATTCAGCCTTAGCAAATTGCTCCACAATATAGCTTTTTCCGACACGGCGGGCGCCTTTGATGAGTAGTGCGGACTCGCCGTTATTTTTTTTCCATTCCGTTAATTTATCATAAATTTTTCTGCGCATGGCTTCAGCTCCTTATATAACATAAAACGCGATTTTTTAAACAACATTTTCTACACAAAACGAGATTTTTTTCTACGTCTATTTTAACATAAAACGAGATTTTTTTAACAGCGAAAATCTACATAAAACGCGATTTTTTAGCGTACTAAAGTATTTTGCTGCACAAATCTTGATAGTAGAAGTACTATATGCAGTACTTCCCGAACTTTTAACAGCTCTAAAGCAATTTCCCAATTAGAAAATTTAAGTGAATTACTTGACACTACTACTACTATATACTGTAAACTATCTTCTATATTATACACATTCAAGGAGGCTGATTATGTCGGAGCATTTATGTACCTTGTCGACAGGCGATAAGGTTTACTTTTATGATAAAAGTATCGTCATCTATTTTCAGGGAGCACGCAAGGTATTGAGCACATCGCTTTATAATGGCGGCTACCATGATGATTACACTGCCGTATATAATTATGATGCCAAGCAGGGAGCAGGCATGCCCTGTGAAATGCTGGCGGATACCTATGTTGAGCATATGCAGCTTGTTTCTAAGCGTCTTGCGCTGGACCCGGACAAGGTGAGCGGCATGGGTACGGCGGCAAGCATGGAAAACGCTGTTGTTGAAACATTGAGCTTTAATGAGCTGACCGTAACTGCCATCGTAACCGGCGGCATCGAAACAAACGGTGGCCGTGCAGGTGACCCTGCTGATTACTATAAGCCTATGCCTAAGCCGAAGTACGGAACAATTAATATTATGCTGCTGCTGGACTGCGATATGCCAGCCGGAACAATGGCGCGTGCCCTAGTGACCTGCACCGAGGCCAAGACTGCTGCCATTCAGGAGCTGCTGGAGGGCAGTAAATACTCTAATGGTATCGCTACCGGCTCAGGTACAGACCAGACGATTGTCATTGCCAACAGTGAAAGCGAGCTGTACATGGAGGGAGCAGGCAAGCATTCTAAGTTGGGCGAGCTTATCGGCAAGACCGTGAAGAACGCAGTAAAAAAAGCGCTTGCCAAGCAGTCCGGACTGACTCCGGCGAAGCAGCACGATGTTTTCCGCCGCCTCAAGCGTTTTGACATCAAGGCAGGGGATATGTGGCAGTCCTACAGCGCGCAGGACGCAGTAGTAGTGAAGCCGGAATATTTGCTGGCAGCCGAAAAGCTGGCCGTAGAAGATATAATGCTGGTATATACTTCGCTGTATGCACACCTTCTGGATCAGCATTTGTGGGAGCTTATCAGCGCTAAAGAAATGCAGCTGGCAGGGCAGAAGCTGCTGCAGGCTATTGCAGAACAATATAATGTTGAAGCTGAGATTATAAATGAAGGCACTTTGGCTTCTATGCTGGCCTCCTGGCAGCAGCAGT
>ERZ1034855.207-NODE-207-length-31266-cov-10.406908_pt1 | contig 31266 bp, 30 predicted proteins | sample MGYA00520699_ERZ1034855 | MGnify/ENA primary metagenome ERZ1034855 (study PRJEB33766, sample SAMN09781730) | gut metagenome | biome: gut microbiome | host: Homo sapiens | place: Madagascar | study: EMG produced TPA metagenomics assembly of the PRJNA485056 data...
TAGCATATTAGCTATTGCGAATATAGCATATTTTGCTACCTTCCAGCTTTAAAGCTAGAAGGTATACTTATTTAACGTCTAAATCAGACGTGCATAAAAGAGGTTACGACACCCCAGACAGACTATTGCCTATCCAATTATAATTTTATCAAAATAAAGCCGGAAAGTAAAGACAATTTTATAACTAAGATACGCAACAAAAAACAGCCCAAGTTAATGAGCTGTTTTTTTAATCGCGATTATAATTATTGGATATTTCCAAACGGATTTATATCTTTTTCATCCGGCGTTGCGCGCAAATCAAACATATTGATTACCGGTACGCAGATGAAAATAGATGAAAAAGTACCAATAATAATGCCTGATGTTATTACAAAAGCAAAACTGCGCAAAGCGTCTCCGCCGAATATCAATAAGGCAGAAGAAGCCAAAAACGTTGTAACACCAGTCAAAATCGTACGAGAAAATATGTCGTTGATACTTTTGTTCAATAAGTCATATTGTGACATTTTTTTGTATTTTTGCAGATTTTCACGAACACGGTCATAGGTTACAACCGTATCATTTACCGAATAGCCGGCCAAAGTCAAAATAGCGGCAATGGTTGTCAAACTGAAATCCAAGTGGAAAATGGAAACTAAGCCGACCGTAATCAGCAAATCATGGAACAAACCCACCAAAGCACCGACGGCAAATTTCCATTCAAATCTGAACCAGATATAAAGGCTTATGGCAAGCATTGCGAATACAGATGCCAAAATACCTGATAGTTTCAGCTCGTCACCTACCTGAGGACCAACCGATTCAATTCTTTCAAAAGTAAAATCGTTGTCCAGCATTTCTTTAATCTGTTTAACAGCTACGCGCTGACTTTCTTCGTCAGCATTGTTAGCCTGCGCTCTAATCATCAGTTCATCCTGAGCATCGCCAAAAGACTGCAGATTCAGCTCATCCAGTTTTAATGTATCCAATTCATTGCGAACTTTATCGACATTAACCGGACCATTTTTGCTTTTAACTTCAATCAGAACACCGCCTGAAAAATCAATACCATAGTTAAAACCACGGACGGCAACACTAGCTATTGAGGCGGCAAGCAAAACAGCAGACAATGCATAGGCAATTTTGCGAAAGCCTAAAAAGTCAATACTTGTATCTTTTATAATCCAACTAAATATTTTCATTTTTGTTATCCTTTTATTGTTTATAGTGGAAGTTTAGTCGGTTTAAACTTAGCCATCCAAGCTTCTACCAGCAAACGGCTTACCGTTACTGATGTAAACATAGATGTGATGATACCGATAATCAAAGTCACGGCAAAGCCTCTGACCGGACCGCTGCCGAAATAGAACAGCACAAATCCGGCAACCATGGTTGTAAGGTTGGAGTCAACAATCGTGCGGTAAGCTTCGGTAAAGCCCAAAGTTATTGCGTCGCGGATAGAGCGGCCTTTGTTTACTTCTTCGCGCATACGTTCAAAAATCAAGATGTTGGCGTCAACGGCCATACCCATAGTCAAGATGATACCGGCAATGCCCGGCAGGGTTAAAGTTGTGCCGATAAAGCTCATAATGCCGAGCATTAAAACAATGTTCAGCAAAACGGTAATGTCTACCATGATGCCGAATAAACCGTAAGCGGCAACCATGAACACAACAACGGCAATCAAGCCGACGATTGAAGCAATAACGCCGTCATGGATGGAATCTGCACCCAAACCGGCGCCGACAGTTCTTTCTTCCATAACTTCAAGCGGAGCAGGCAAAGCGCCGGAACGCAGCAGCAAAGCCAAATCATTAGCCGATTTGGTGGTAAAGTTACCGGTAATAATACCGCTTCCGCCGGTAATCGGACCTTGAATGTTCGGAGCGGAAATAACTTCATTATCCAAAACAATAGCCAGTCTTTCGCCGACATGGCTGCTGGTTACTTCGCCGAACTTGCGGCCGCCTAAAGTATTGAAACGGAAACTTACAACCGGCATGCCGTCTGCAAATGAAACGCGGGCGTCTGTGAGGTTTTCGCCGCCGACAACCGGTTTTTTGATAACCACATACTGTTCGCCCTCAGAACCGTTCATTACGCGGGAAGTCTTGCTGATTTTACCGCGTTTAGCCTGAGCCACGCTGGTGGTTTCATCTACCAAGTGGAAAGACATTTTAGCGGTTTTGCCCAGTAAAATTTTTACGCTTTCCGGATTTTGCACGCCCGGCAGCTGAACCAAAATACGGTCGGTGCCTTGTCCCTGAATGCTTGGCTCTTTGGTGCCGAGTTCATCAATACGGCGGCGCACAATGCCGATAGACTGGTCAATTACCTGATACTTTAAGGCCGTAATGGCTTGTTCGTTATAAGCGATTGTAACCAAGCCCTCGCCGTTAGCGTCCTCAGTTACTTCCAAACCTTGGTCAAGCTTGCGGAAAGCTTCTTTAGCCTTGTCGCGGGCGGCATAGTCAGAAATTTTTACAAATACGCCTTTGTCAGAAGATTTCAAATCCTGATAGCGGATTTTGTGTTCGCGCAAAGACTGGCGGACAGAATCTTCCAATGTGCTCATTTTGTCTTTTAAAACGTCGTCCATTTTAACCTGCAGCAGCAAACTTGAACCGCCTTGCAAGTCCAGACCCAAACTAATCGGCTGCCACCATTTTGGCAGATTTTGCTGGTTTGGCATAATATTCGGAATCGCAAAAAATACGCCGACCAGACAGATACCGATGATAATTAAAATTCTTTGCAGAGATAGCTTATACATCTGTTCTTCCTTTTATTTTGTTTTTTTAGCTTTTGTTTTAGCAGGCTTTTTAGCTTCGGCCTGCTTTGCTTCGGGAGCAGCTATGCCGTTGATAGTCATGCGTTCTACAACAACATTTACGCCGTCTGCGATTTCTACGGTAACTTCCGAACCGTTAAGCTTGGTGATTTTACCATAAATACCGCCGCTGGTTAAAACGCGGTCGCCGACTTTCAAACTTTCGGCCATTGCCGCATGTTCTTTGATTTTTTTGGTTTGCGGACGAATGAGGAAAAAGTAAAAAATTATCAGAATCAAACCGAGCTGCGTCAAAGTCACAGCCATAGAACCGCTTTGCAATCCAGCCTCTCCGGCGGAGGCAAAAGCATCACTAATCAGCATATTTATTCTCCTTTCACATAAATTTATGCGTTAGTTTTACATCAATTTATTGCGATAAAAAACTAAAATTTCAAGTTATTAACGGAATTTTTAAGCGCTACGGAAGGTATGGGCGCGGATTTACGGCTTTTTTGCCGGAGCGGACTTCAAAATGCAGCTGCGGCGTGGTTACGCTGCCGGTGCTGCCGACGGTGGCGATTTTTTCGCCGCGCGATACTTTCTGGCCTTTTTTGACAAATAGCCTGTCGTTGTGGGCATAGGCTGTAATCCAGCCGTCAGGATGCTTTATCAAAATCAGATTACCGAATCCTTTAAGCTCGTTGCCGGCATAGGCGACTGTTCCCGAATCCGCAGCTTTTACATTGGTTCCAAGCGCGGCCTTGATGTTGATACCGTCATTTTTGCGTCCGCTTCCCAAATTACCGTAACCGGAAATTATGGTGCCTTTTACCGGCCAGTCAAATTTTGTTTTGCGGGCTTTCGGCGCCACATAGCTGTCGGTTACCGGCGCTGATTTTGCCGGTGTATAGGCAGTTTTAACCGCGGCAGAAGAGGCTGAAGAAGCCGAACTCTGCGCCGTACTGTAAGAAGCAGCTGGAACATTGCCGACTGAAGCCGGAAGCACCAGCCTGTCGCCGACATTTAAGGAATACGGGGTTTGCAGATTATTGACGCGGCTGAGCGAGGTTATATCAACATTATATTGGCGGGAAATGCTATATAGAGTATCGCCGCGCTGTACGGTGTGGTATTGCTTTGCCGGCAGGCTCAGAACCTGTCCCACATGCAGAGTGTACGGCGCATGCAGGTTGTTGGCGTTGATTAAGTCTTTAAGCGGCACGCCGTAACGGCGGGAAATGCTGTATAGAGTATCGCCGCGCTGCACGGTTATGGCGTTTGACGAACTCCAGCCGTTCCAAATCCAGCCTCGTCCGGCACATCCGGAAAGTCCAAGCAGCAACACCGCTATGTATAAAAACTTTTTCAACTCCGCGTGTCCTTATTTTTTGTCTCTGGTGCCGATGCCGTAACGGTGAATTGCTAAGCTGTTGCTAAGATATTTGCGGGTGCGCGACAGCATGTTTTCAGCTTCGTCGTTGTTTTTGCGGCGGGCGTAATATATGCAGACCATGCCGGCGTTGACCTTGTCTACATTCAGTTTGCGGATATTGCCGATAATTTTTTCCCACAGAATCTGAGTCAGCTCTTCAATTTTTTCATCTTCAAACTGCTCTAAAATTATACCGATTTTTGTATGTTCAAATCTGCCGATTTTAACATCTTTTCCGGTGCATTCTATGCAGGCATCCGCAGCCAGACGCAGCATTTTATCGCCTGTTTCAAAGCTAAAGCCTTTATTGATAAAATTATAGATATCCGCCAGCTCAATCACAATCAAAAGCAGCGGACGGTTGTAGCGGTTGCAGATTTTTACGCGTTCATCCAGATACTTATAAAAACTTTCGGCATTCAGAATGTCGCCGATAAGCTGGTCTTGCTCCTGCACTTGTTTCAGCTGTTTTTCCAAAGCCAGCTGCTGTTTGAGCGGATATCCCCAAAAGCTGATGCCTTTGCAATGCAGAAGCTCGTTGAGAATCGGGCGGGCGCGCAGCAAAACCGGGATTTTGGAGCCGTCGGCTTTTTGCAAAACCTGCTCAGATGAAATAATGCGCTTTTTCTTTTTCAGCTGCCGGAAGCTTTCTTCAAGCATTTCATGATTTGCCGGATTGTCTTTCAGCAAAGTGCCGAAAATGCTTTGCCCTATCAGGCTTTCGCGGGTATAGCCGCCATATTTTAAGGTGTCGCCGTTTACTTGGGTGATTTTCATGTCTTTGTCAATATTAAACTTCAGATAATAGGATTGCTGAGCATGCGAATCCTCGGCGGCGGTTAAAATATTGCTTTCCTGCACCAGTTCTTTCATTTCATGCAGCCTGAAATGCAGCAGTGCCACATAAAACAATAAAACTATAATCAGTCCCAAAAGTCCGTAAATCATTTTTATTCCTTTTCCACTACCTACTTGTTTATCGCAAATAAATAAATATTAAGTAAACAACTATTGATTTTTTTATGCTTTTTACTTATGATGCATCAGTTTTTTGATATAATAATAAAGGATATTAAAGTGGTTGAAAAACCAGAAATAGAAGACTTTAGCGGTAAAAAATATAAATACGGCTTTGTGACAAATATTGAGGCCGACACCGCTCCTAAAGGCCTTAACGAGGATATTATCCGCCTGATTTCGGCAAAAAAAAACGAGCCGGATTGGCTGCTGGAACGCCGCTTAAAAGCCTATCGCCATTGGCTGACTATGGAAGAACCTGGCTGGGCTAAGCTGGTATATGATAAAATAGATTATCAAAGCCTGAGCTACTACGCCGCTCCGGTGCAAAAAGCCAAACCAAAGAGCTTAGACGAAGTGGATAAGAATCTGCTGGACACCTATAACCGTCTGGGTATTCCGCTTAAAGAACAGGAAGTTTTATCCGGCGTGGCGGTTGACGCCGTGTTTGACAGCGTTTCGGTTGCCACAACTTACCGCGCGCGGCTGGCTGATAAAGGGATTATTTTCTGTTCCATTTCCGAAGCGGTCAAAGAACACCCCGATTTAGTACAAAAATATTTAGGCTCGGTAGTACCGTATACAGATAACTTTTTTGCCTGTTTAAATTCGGCGGTGTTTACCGACGGTTCGTTTGTGTATATTCCCAAAGGCGTTACCTGCCCGATGGAGCTTTCCACCTATTTCCGCATAAACGCCAAAAACACCGGTCAGTTTGAGCGCACGCTGATAATTGCCGAAGACAACAGCTATGTTTCCTATCTGGAGGGCTGCACCGCTCCGCAGCGCGATGAAAATCAGCTGCATGCCGCTATTGTGGAAATTGTGGTTTTGAATGACGCCGAAGTTAAATATTCTACCGTGCAGAACTGGTATCCGGGAGATAAAGACGGCAAAGGCGGCGTTTATAACTTTGTAACCAAAAGGGCTGCCTGCCGAGGACGCAATGCTAAAATCTCGTGGACGCAGGTTGAAACCGGCTCGGCCGTGACTTGGAAATATCCGTCATGCGTGCTGGAGGGCGATAATTCTTCCGGCGAGTTTTATTCGGTAGCCATTACCAACAACCGCCAGCAGGCCGATACCGGAACTAAGATGATTCATATCGGCAAAAACACCACATCTAAAATTATTTCCAAGGGTATTTCAGCCGGTCATTCCAACCAAACCTACCGCGGTTTGGTGGCAGTAAGCAAAAACGCCGACAATGCCCGCAACTATTCGCAATGCGACAGCCTGCTTATCGGTTCTACCTGCGGCTCGCATACTGTGCCGTATATTACCAACAAAAATAAATCGGCGGTTTTGGAACACGAGGCCACAACCTCAAAAATCAGCGACGAACAGCTGTTTTATTGCCAGCAGCGTGGAATTAGCGAGGAAGAAGCAATCGGACTTATTGTAAACGGCTTTTGCAAAGAAGTCATGCAGCATTTGCCGATGGAATTTGCCATAGAAGCGGCAAAGTTAATAAATATCAGCCTTGAAGGGGGCGTAGGATAAAGGATTTTACCATGTCAGAAAGTTTGTTAAAAGTTAAAAATTTATGCGCCCGCGTGCCGGAAAAAGAAATTATCAAAGGCTTGAACCTGACTATTAACAAAGGCGAAGTTCATGCGCTGATGGGACCGAACGGCGCCGGTAAATCCACTTTGTCATACGTTTTGGCCGGCAAGCCGGACTATGAAGTAACCGCCGGCAGCGCTGAATTTAAAGGACAAGATTTACTAGCCTTAAAACCGGAAGAACGCGCTTGGCTCGGACTGTTTTTGAGCATGCAGGCACCGGTGGCGATTTCCGGCGTCAGCTGCAGCAGCTTTTTGAAACATGCGGTAAACGCCAAACGCAAAGCTCAGGATTTGCCTGAACTAGACGCTGCCGAATTTTTGAAGCTTCTGCGCAGCAAAGCCAAAGAATTAAACATCAGCGGCGAAATGCTGAAGCGTGAAATGAACGTCGGCTTTTCCGGCGGCGAAAAAAAGCGCTTGGAAGCTTTGCAGATGAGTTTGCTGGAGCCGGCTCTGGCTATTCTTGATGAAACGGATTCCGGACTTGACGTTGACGCTATAAAAATTGTGGCTGAAAGCGTCAACCGCCTGCGCACCAAAGATACTTCCCTTTTGGTTATCACTCATCATGTTAAGCTTTTGACCTATCTGCAGCCGGATTATGTGCATGTTTACGCTGACGGACACATTATCTGTTCCGGAGATATGTCTTTGGCGCAAGAAATAGAAAACAACGGCTACACTCAATTTATAAAGGCGGCCTAAATGAGTTTGACACAGCAAAATATTGAACTTTGGGGCGAGGATATGCCGTGGCTGGTCGGTCTTAGAGAAAAAGGCGCAGCGGCTTTTGAAAAGAACGGACTGCCTAACGCCAAAACAGAGGCTTGGAAATATTCTTATATAAAAGAATCCGTTTTTAATGATTTGACTATAGACTGCGAGCCGCAACAATGCAGCTGCCACGGCGAGTGTCATTGCCACGATGCCGATAATTTGCCGTTTGAAACCATTAAAATTCCGGTCTGCAACGGCAAGCCCGACCCGGAACATGCGGAATTGCCGCGCGGTCTGGTTATAAAACCGCTGGCTGAAGCTATTTATGATAAAGAAGCGCAAAAATATCTGAATAAATCGTTTGAAAATGAGCAATTTCCGTTTGCAGCCCTTAATACTGCTTATTTGGAACAAGGTCTAATGATTGTGGCGGAACGCAATACCGTGATTGAAAAGCCGGTTTTGCTCTCGTATCATTCGCATGAGCAGAATTTATGGCAAAACGTGTGCAATCTGATTGTTTTGGAAAGCGGCGCGCAGCTGACTTTGCTGGAAGATTTTTCCGGCGATGATGAATTTTATTTTAATAATATTGTCAATGAAATATATATCGGCAATGAAGCGGTTTTGACGCATTATAAGCGGGTTAAAGAAGCTGCAGCGGCGCTGCATATTGCCTTAAACAGCGTTGTTGTCCGCCAAAACGGCAGATATAATGCTTTTTGCGCGCAGAGCGAATGCCGTTTAGCCCGCAGCGAATCGTATATTCAGCTGCAGCAAGAGGGTGCAGAAGCCAATGTAAACGGTGCCTATCGCTTGTATAATGACGGACATTCCGACATAACGACAAACATCCGCCATTTAGCGGCGCATACAAACTCTAACCAGTTGATAAAAGGAGTGCTGGACGGCAGCAGCCGCGGAGTTTTTCAAGGGCAAATTCATATAGCGCCAGACGCTCAGCAGACCGAGGGCTATCAGCTGCACCGCGCTTTGCTTTTAAGCGATAATGCCGAAGTTGACTGCAAGCCGGAACTGGAAATTTTTGCCGATGATGTAAAATGTTCGCACGGCGCTACCAGCGGCGATTTGGATAAAGAACAGCTGTTTTATATGCAAACACGCGGAATTGCTCTAAATGACGCTAAGCAGATTTTGATTGAAGCCTATCTGAATGAAGCTCTGCAAAAGGTGGAAAACGAACAGCTCCGCGAGTGGCTTAAAGAAATATTATAAGATTAAAAGCAGTTGCCTGCGGCATTTAACTAATAAAGCTTTATTTCATGCAGAATGGCAGTAAAGTCTTCTTTTTGCGGGGAGCAGATATAGGCTCCGACTTTGACGTCGTCCACTTCATGCACCAGATAAAACTTGCGCAGCTGAATATAGTCCGTACCGTCTAAAGAATAACTGGCGATATAGCAGCCCTTGTGTTTTTTTAGGCGGTACCATACGCGCTTGACGCCTGTCGGCAGCGGAATGGTCGCTAAATCTGAATAGCCGTCTACAGTCAAAGAAGTAGCCAGCAGCGGAGCGTCCTCTTTTTCATACATAATGGAGCATTTAAACCAGTTGTTTACATCGGTGCGCAGCATAATTCCGCATTGGTTAAACAGTCCGGCATCGCTGAATTCCCAGTTTAAGTCGCAGCAGAAATCGCCTAAAACATAGCTGAAGAAAAAATGACCGTCATCTTTGCGGAAATCATAGCGGGCGCAGCACCAAAAATCCGTACGGTATTTGGCAATTACGTTCATGCCGTTTTCGTCAAAGCGGACATTAGCCGGTTCATTCATCCAATCAAACTGTTTCAGGCTTTCTAAAAGCATTAAAAGCTCCTAACTGCGTAGTTTTCCATTTTGTCGGCTGCTTCGGCTAAGTTAGCGGATTTTACTTTAGGCAAAACTATCTGCAGATTGATGATTTCATCGCCTTGACCTGTTTTAGACTTTATGCCCAAGCCTTTAAGACGCAGTTTTTCGCCGCTGGAGGAAAAGGCCGGAACGGTTACGGCAACTTTACCGTTAATGGTAGGAACGGTAATTTTAGCGCCGCTGATGGCTTCTTTAACCGAAATCGGCAGGTCCAGCAAAATATTCAGCCCGTCGGCTTTAAAATACGGATGCTCATTCACGTTGACGGTTATTAAAACATCGCCGTTTTCGCCGCCGTTTAAGCCGATATTGCCTAAGCCTTTAAGGCGCATAGTCTGACCGCTTTGCATACCGGCTGGAATTTTTACATTGATATTTTTGCCGTTTAAGCTTATTTGTTTTTCAACGCCTTTAGCCGCATCCAAAAAATCTACCCGCATGTTATATGAAACATCGGAGCCGCGCTGAGGCGCCGTGCGCTGCCTGAAGCCGCCTTGAGCGCCGCCGAATTGTGAAAAAATATCATCGCCGAAAATTGATGAAAAGTCAAAACCGCCTTGAGCGCCGCCGTTAAACCCGCCGCTTTTAAAGCCGCTGAACGGATTGCCGCCATAGCTTTGGTAACCGTTAAAGCCAGAGCCTGCACCGCCGAATCCGGCGCCGAAACCGGTAGGTTTGCCGTCTTCATCAATTTCGTTATTGTCATATTTTTTGCGTTTTTCAGCATTGCCTATAATATCATAAGCATTTGAAATTTCTTTAAATTTATCAGCGGCATTTTTATCATCCTTATTCAAATCCGGATGATATTTGCGCGCCAGTTTACGGTAGGCCGATTTAATTTCAGCCTCAGAAGCTGTTTTGCCAACACCTAAAACATCATATAAATTTCTGCTCATATTTTATTATTCTCCCTAAGATTTTATATAGGGATAAAACTATTCTGCTGCAAGGTCAACGCAGTCAAAAGTTGCTCTTCTTTTGTGATTTTTATACATATAAATGTCGCGCAGATAGGCTTTTTTGCCTTCAGTAGTTTCATAGCAATATCTAGAAGCCAAAGTGGCTACATCATCTATGCGCACGTCCACATATTCATAAACCACATAATCTTCGCCCATGGCTTTGGTGGCAATGTTGCGGCGAAAACGTTCAGCATCCGAAGCGTAAACCGGAACCCCCTCATCATCAACCTTGGATTGACATGAAACACACAGAGTTGCCAACAGGCAGAGCAGCAGAATTTTTTTCATATTTCCTCACTTTACGGCAAATTTTACCGTTTAATTGAGGGAATTATACGCTAAAGGTATTAAGTAATTGTTAATCTGCCAGCAGATTATAAAGCTTCTGTCCGGCTTCGTTTAAGATATTTATAACCTGCTGATTTTTTTGATTGCGGTATTTGCTGTTGTCCAGCTTGGCAAAAGCCTTATCCATTTTTTTGTTGTAGGTTTTGTTATTTTCTATTTTATCAAAGTTTTTTGCCAGCTTTTCATCTCCCATTTTGAAGTTTATGACATCGTGCAGAACCATCAGGTTACGGGCAATTTTATCATCTCCGGAATTCAGCAGCAGCGCGCGGCTGTATTTCAGCACCGGCGCATTTTTCATGGCTTCAGCCTCGGCATTATCGGTATTTTTAGAAAATTGAGCGTTGGCAGAAATAACAATTCCCAGTCCCAAACCTAATAAAAAATAAAATACTTTCATTTTGTCACCTCAAAAAAAAACTTGCTATCTGACAGATATCTCATATAGTATGCACAATAAAATAATTTAACGGGAATGACAATGAAAAAAATTCTTTGGGCTTTATTTGATAACCGCCGCGGCAGCGTCGGGCAGGCGCAGGGCGTGATTGACGCTTTGCCGGAAAATATTGAAGCTGTTGAAAAAAAACTGGTATATAACAAACTTTCCGGTTTGCCTAACTGGCTGCGGGGACGTACTCTTATGGGGCTGGATAGAGAAAGTAAAAAAGAAATTTCAGCGCCGTGGCCGGATTATGTGCTGTCAATCAGCCGCCGCACCGTGCCGGTTGCCCGTTATATAAAAAAGCAAAATCCGCAGACCAAGCTGATTCAGCTTATGCACCCAGGGCATACCGGTTTGGCGGAGTTTGATTTAGTCGCGGTGCCGGAACATGATAAAAATAAAGAAAGCGCAGATAATATTCATTATATAATCGGCTGTCCGCACCGTGTAACTCCGCAGTATTTAGCTGCTGCAAAAGATAAATGGGCTGAAAAATTTACCAATCTGCCTAAACCGATAACCGCTTTGATTATCGGCGGCGCGATTAAGGGCAAAGCTTTTTCTAATGAAAACGCCTTGGCTTTGGGGCAGGCCGTAAAAAAATTTAAGCAGCAAACCGGTGGTTCTTTACTGATTACCACTTCGCGCCGCACCGGCAGCGAACCGGAAAAAATAATCATGAAGCAGCTGAAAGGCATTCCGCAGTTTGCTTATTTGTGGGGCGATACCTCGGAGAATCCTTACAACGGTTTTTTGGCTTGCGCCGATAATATTATCGTAACCGGAGATTCGGTTTCCATGTGCTGCGAAGCGACAGGCACCGGCAAACCGATTTATTTATTTACAGGGCATAATTGGCTTAGCGATAAACATATGCGTTTTGTGCGCTCTTTGTGTGAAACGGGCTGTGCGGTCATGCTGGATTCTGAATATGCCGCTGATTTCAAACCACAAAAAAGCCTAAACGCGGCGGCAGAGGTGGCAGCACTTATTGAAAAGCTTTAGTTTTTATCAAAATTTATACGAGGGTCTACCAGAGAATAAGTTAAGTCGCTGACAAGCTTAAGCACTAAACCGAGCAGTCCGAAAATATATAATGTACCGAAAACAACCGGATAATCGCGGGTGGTAATGGCCTCATAGCCCAGCAGCCCCAAGCCGTTCAGCGAAAAAATCACTTCAATCAAAAGCGAGCCGGTAAACAGCATTTTAATAAGCAGCGCCGGAAAACCGGCAATAATAATTAGCATGGCGTTGCGGAAAATATGTCCGTATAAAATCTGATTTTCGGAAGCTCCTTTAGCGCGGGCAGTCAAAACGTACTGTTTGTTAATTTCATCTAAAAATGAATTTTTAGTAAGCATGGTTAAACTTGCGAATCCGCCGATTACCATTGTCAAAACCGGCAAGGCGATATGCCAGAAATAGTCGGTAATTTTATGGAATAAGTCCAAAGATTCCCAGTTTTCAGAGGTTAAGCCGCGGAGCGGAAACCATTGCCAGTATATTCCGCCGGCAAAAAAGACAATAAAAAACACCGCCAGCAAAAATACCGGCATGGCTGAGCCGACAATGACTAAAAAAGAAGTGGCGGTGTCAAAGCGCGACCCGTCATAGCGGGCTTTTTTGATGCCTAAAGGAATGGCAATTAAATAAATAATCAGCGTAGACCACAGCCCAAGCGAAACCGAAACCGGCAGGCGTTCTTTTATCAGCTCTATAATGGTTTTGTCGCGGTAATAGCTTTTGCCGAAATCAAAGCATAAATAGTCTTTGAGCATTTTTCCGTAGCGGTAATACCAGGGTTTGTCAAAGCCGAATTGTTTTTTTAGGGCATTAACCAAATCTTCCGGCACGCCTTGAGCTCCGGTATATTGCGAATCGCCGGTTTTTTGCGATATATCGCCGCCTGAAGTTATAGCCGCTTTAGAATCGGTGTTCATACCGCGGTACTGCGCCAGCACATAGTCAACCGGTCCGCCGGGGGCAAGCTGTATAATCGCAAAATTTACGGTAATAATCCCCCACAGCGTAAACGGAATAAGCAGCAGTCGTTTCAAAATATAGGTACGCATTATTCCTCCTTCAGCCACCATAAATAAGGCTGAAACCCGATTTTATAATCTGCAGACGGCTGTCCGAATTTGTCTTTATAGGCAATGCGGTCGTACGGCGAATACCATTGGAAAATCAAGTAGTTTTCGCTGAGCAGCACTCGGTCCAAAGCTTTTACATAGGCGACATAGTCTTCTTTTTGCTGGGCGGCGACCAAGCCTTTAATAAGTTCGTCAACCACCGGATTTTTGATGCCGATAACATTGTTGCTGCCGGTAATATCAGCAGAGGCGCTGCCCCAATATTCCCGCTGTTCGTTTCCCGGAAGCTGGCTGACCGGATAAGAAATAATCGCCATATCAAAATCAAAATTGTCCAGCCGGTTTTTAAAAATATTTACTTCTAAATTGCGGAATACGGCTTTAATGCCGATTTTACGCAGATTTTCTATAAACGGCAGCATTACTTTGGTAAAGGTGGAACCGTTGGCGGTATTGCTTAAAATTTCAAACTGCAAAGGTTTGCCGCTGGCAAGGTTTGTCATTTTGCCGTTTACAAAATCATAGCCGGCTTCTTTTAGCAAAGCCACGGCTTTTTTGAGGTTTTCCCGCGGATTATTTATATCGCTGTAAACCGTAGGCTGATAGGCTTGGGTAAATATTTCCGGACGCAGCCGGTCTTTATAGCGCAGGAGAATTTCTTTTTCTTTGCCCTCAGGCAGCCCGGCGGCTTCCATGCCGGTATTGGTAAAATAACTGAACAAGCGGCGGTATTGCCCGTAAAATAATTTAGCATTAGCCCATTCAAAATTAAAAGCTAAATCAATAGCTTGACGTACTCTCCGGTCAGCAAATTTATTGCGGCGCAAATTAAAAGCGAAATTCTGCAGGGTGGCCGGATTATTATGGTTCAGCTGTTCTTTTTTGATTTTTCCGGATTTTACTAAATCATTATCATATCCGGTCATCCAGATTTTGGCGATATATTCGCTGCGGGCGTCAATATCGCCGGAAAACAGCGCCTGCAGGGTTACGGTTGTGTCTTGGTAATAGTCGTAGCGAATAGTGTCAAAATTAAAATAGCCTTGCCGCACGGCTAAATTTTTGCCCCAATAGTCCGGATTTTTTTTCAGCTCTACAAATTTGTTTACCTGAAAGTCAGCAACTTTGTATGGTCCGCTGCCTAAAGGAACTTCCAGCCGCGGTTTGGCAAAATCTTTTCCCTGCCAGTCTTTGGCTGAAAAAATGCTGAATTGCGAAAGAATCAGCGGCAATTCTTTATTTTCTGCTCCCGATTTTACATAAAAACGAACTTCGCGCTTGTTGATTTTTTCTACCCGCTCAACATCGGCGTAATACATTTTATAAATCGGCGCGCCTTGTTCGGTGATAGCCTTAAAGCTGAAAACAACATCGTCGGCCAGCACCGGAGAACCGTCCGCAAATTTAGCTTTAGGGTCTAAAATAAAGCCGATATATGATTTATCCTCCGGTAAATCAAATTTTGCGGCCAGCAGCGGATAAACCGTAAACGGGTCATCCGCCGGAGAAAAGCCTAACGTTTCAAAAGAAAGCGAATTGACAAAGGTTGCGGCTACGCCCTTAAAAATATACGGATTGAAATTATCAAAAGTTCCATAGGCGGGCAAAACAAGCTTGCCGCCTTGAGGCGCTTCGGCATTTACATAGTCAAAATGCTTAAAGCCGCTTTTGTATTTAGATTCTCCGTATAGGGCTATGCGGTCGGATATAACTGCATTTGCAGCGCTGAGCTGCATAAATAAACCCAAAATTGCGGCTAAACTAACGGTAATTGTCTTCATCGGTCCAGCCGCCAAAAGGATATGCTAAATCTTCTTCTTTTTCTTCGGTTTTCTGCTGCGGAGCTGCCGCCGTCAACGGGCGTTCTGCGGTTAAGGACGGCTGCGGCGAATTGTTTTTGGCGGCGTTTAATTCAGCAGAAAATGAAAAAGAGTCATTGCTGCTGCGCAAATTGTCTAAAGTGCTGCGAGCGCTGCCGAAAGTCGGCTGAGGACGCTCTGCTGAGCTATTGGCGGCAGAACTGAAAACCGGAGTATTATCGCTTGGAGCTGAAGACAGGCTCGGTTCGCTGCTGATATCCGGCGCCGCGCTGAAAGACGGAGCGTTATCATTGAAAACCGGAGCTTCTTTAGAGACGGTTAAGCTGCTTTCTTCTTGAAAGCTGTTATGCAGGGCGCGGAAAAACGGGTCTTGCTCATGTTCTTCGTCATCTTCCTCTTCTTCTTTGCGGCTAAACGGATTTAAGCGCGAAAATAAAGAGCGCTTAGGCGCCGGAACAATGTCTTCTTCTTCATCATTGTCATTTTTATCAACATTTACAATGGTTTCGCTGGCTTTAGGCTCTTCCATGGTGGCAATTTTCAAAACCGAAGAATAATCGCGGTCAGACTGCGACTGCGGAACTCGGTCGGCCGGATTGGCGGCTAAACCGCTGATACCCTCGCTGAGCGGAGCAATAATAGAGTATACTTTGCCGAAAACGCCGGTTTCTATAATCCGCAGAAAAATTTTGTCGCGGTCATGCTTTTCCAGCAGCTGCAGCAGGTTTTGATAGCGTGAGCAAAATTCAAGCATAGTGCCGCGGAAAACTTTGTCGCGGTTTATTTTTTCGGCGACCCAAGCGTTAAAGGTGCTTTGGCTTTTGCTGGCGTCTAAAATCGCCTTGCCCAAAACCCAGCGCTCGCCGCGCTTTACGCGCTGCCATAGCTGTTCAAGCTGCGCGGAAGAGGCAATATTACAGCGCTGAATAATTTCGCTTAAGGCTTCATTCATGTCCGAAACAAACAAGTCAAATTTATTTAAGACAAATCCGTCTTTAATTTCATGTTCGGCATCCAGCATAACCCGCACCACAAGGTCGGTGTAGTCCTGATTTTTCTGCAGCTGGTTTAAAAGCTCGCTTTGCTTTATATTCATTCCGCGGTTAGTGATAAATTGGTTTATAAAGCCGAATACCATCCAGATAATCAGCACTGGCAGAAAAACAACCGACAGCATTAAAAGCATCTGTTCCGGATTTTGCTCCCACAGGCGGGAGTCTGCCAGTTTTGAGCTGACAAACATAAAAGCATAAATCAGCCAGCTGGCCGAAGCAAAAACGGTAATGAAAAAACAAAACAACAGCATTGTTAATATCCTCTAAAAACAAGACATTCCCAATTATAGCGGTATATATTTTAATAGCAAATCTTTTTATAAAAAAGTCAACAGTCATTAACAATATAAAAAAAAAGACTAAACATTTCAAAAAAATGTGATAAACTCCCCACAGTTATTTTAATCGTTAAGGAATAAAAAGCATGAGCGATAATGAAACAGTCATTTTGGATTTTGAAAAAACAATCGTAGATATTGAAGAAAAAATTCAGCACTTAAAAACGATTGCCAAAGATGAGGATTTAGACATTACCAAAGAAATCAAGCGCTTGGAAAAGCACCTGCAGACCCACATGGCAAATGTTTATAAAAATTTATCGCCGTGGCAAAAGGCTCAGATTGCCCGCCATCCGAATCGTCCGCATTGCTTGGACTATATAAAAGCTTTAATCAGCGATTTTACTCTGCTGTGCGGCGACCGCTGCTTCGGCGATGATCCGGCAATGGTCGGCGGTATCGGCAAATTCGGCAATATTCCGGTTGTGGTAATCGGGCAGGAAAAAGGCAACGATTTAGATTCACGCATAAAATATAACTTCGGCATGGCAAAGCCTGAGGGCTACCGCAAGGCACAGCGCCTGATGGATATGGCCGAAAAATTCAAGCTGCCGGTTTTGGCTTTTGTAGATACTGCCGGCGCCTATCCTGGGGTGGATGCCGAAGCCAGAGGTCAGGCTCAGGCTATTGCTGCATCTATTGAAAAATGCCTGCGCATAAAAACGCCGATTATCGCCACAGTTATCGGCGAGGGCGGCTCCGGCGGAGCTATTGCCATCGCAGTTGCCGATAAAGTTATTATGCTGGAACATTCTATTTATTCGGTAATTTCACCGGAGGGCTGCGCTTCTATTTTGTGGCGTTCGGCTGATAAAACCAAAGAAGCTACCGAGGCTTTGCATTTGACGGCGCAGGACTTGAAGCGTCTGGGAATTATTGATGAAATAGTGGCAGAGCCTTTAGGCGGCGCGCACCGCGATGCGGCAAAAACTTTTGAAAATCTGCGCACGGCTTTGGAAAAAGATTTAAAAGAATTGTGCGCGCAGGATTACGGCAAGCTTAAGCAGCTGCGCACCGAAAAGTTTTTGAAAATCGGCGAGCAATTTGTTACTTCTCAGAAATCCGCCTAAAAAAGCGCTTGACTTTTATAAATATACAGAACTAAAATAGAACAAATTTTAGGAGAAATGCTTATGCTTACGGAAAAGCAGTATAATCTTTTGATGTATATAAATAAAGTCAACCGCGAAACCGGACAATGCCCGTCGTTTGATGAAATGAAAGACGCTATCGGCTTAAAATCTAAATCCGGAATTCATGCGCTTATCAGTTCTCTGGAAGAGCGGAATTTTATCCGCAAGCTGCCGCATAAAGCCCGCGCGCTGGAGGTTATCCGTTTGCCGCGCTTTAAGCCGCAGGCCATTATTGATGAAGAAAAAAAGCGCGAGCAGGCTTTGCATAACAGTTCGGTGCAGATTCCTTTGTATGGCAAAATTGCCGCCGGTATGCCGATTGAGGCGCTGGCAGATGAGACAGAAACGGTGGCGGTGCCGTTTGATATGGTTTCGCTCGGCAAGTATTATGCGCTGACGATTGAGGGAAATTCTATGGTAGAAGCCGGAATTATGGACGGCGACACTGCTATAATCCGCAGGCAGGAGCAGGCGGATAACGGAAAAATCGTGGTTGCTCTGATAGATAACAGCGAGGCAACGCTTAAAGTTTTGAAAAAAGACGGCAATATTATTCATCTTCTGCCGTGCAATAAAGAATATCAACCGCAAACCTATACCTCAGACCGCGTAAAGATTCAGGGCGTGCTGTCGGGAATTATCCGCCGTTATTGATATAGGCTGTGGTTAACCGAATTTTTTTGTTGCAGAATATTTTGTTTTTTTCTACCCTGCTAATTAGATATTTTTAGTATAGAGAAAAATGATGTCTGAGTCAGAAGATAATAAAATAGGTATATTTTTACGCCGCTTATGCTATTTGCTGCCGGTGCTGCTGGTAGTGTTCGGCATTTATTTTTGTTATACAGGCATTTATATCCGCAATAAAATAAGCAAAACTTATGATGATGTTATTACAACAAATACCAATATCAAAAATTTTTATACGGAAAAGTTTAAGAATTTTGATACAGAAAGCGTGGTTTTGAATAATCTTCTGCCTTTTGACGCCAAGTCCGGCAGCGATGAAAGTGGCTATGTTGTCTATAACCGTTTCGGCGGGCGGATTTTCTTTTATGAAGCATTTTATACGGTGCTGGAAAAGCGCTTTTATATGAATTTGTATGATAATCATGAAAAATATAAGAGAATTTATCCGGGGACGACGGCTTATATTATGCTTTATACCGGTTTGTCACGCCGCGAATGCCGTCTTTTAGCGCAAACGGATTGGAAATCTTTTATAAAAAACTATGTCGGGATGGAAGTTTCTTTTTTAGACGCTCGCGGCAAGCATAACGGAGTTTTCAACTTAAAAACTCAGCTATTGTCAGAAGCGGATAATTATCATCTGGATTCAAAAGATTCCGGTATAATTTCGGCTGAGCCGCTGAGCGAACAGGAAGCGCAGACGGTTTGTTCCTGCAAAAAAGATAACTGCACGGTTGCACTTAAATTTCACTAAGTTCTTTTTGCCACAAAATAAACTTTTGTTCTAAGGAAAGCCGCGCGTTAGCCGGACTGGTTGAGGGCAATACCGCGTATTTGTATTTTTCCAGCAGCGGCTTATGATATTTTTTGAAAAAAGCAAAGGATTTTTGCCCGTTAAACAACAGCTTTTTAATGTTGGAAAACTCTGTCAGCAGGCTTTCAAAATCATTCGGCTCAGCGCATTTTATATCGCTGTCCAAGCTTCCGTTCCGCTCGCAGGCTTTCAAATTATCCCATAAACCGATGTGCAGCTGCTTCAGCAATTCTATTTTTTCGGCATAATTTTGCGTTTCGGCTTTAGCCAGCTTAAAAATAATAGCCCAAAAGGCGTTATGCTTAAAAGCATAGTATTCGGCAGCCTGCAGAGAGGCTTCTCCAGGCATGGTGCCGATTACCATGATTTTGGTATTATAATCCGCTATTGGGGCAAAACTATGTAACTTTTTACACATTTTAATACTTTAAAGCAATACCGCTGATTACCGCATATCCACGGTTGTTGTTAGACGATTGGCGCTCTGTGCCTTTGGAATTGATATAGCCGTTAATCAAGAACAATTCCAGATATTTATTGACTTCAAAGCTGTTGGCCTGCACATATAAATCATCGCGGTTGCGGGTGTTTTTCGCTTCCGTATGCAAATAAGCAAAGTTGACTTTTAGGCGGTCAAAGAATTTATAGCCGATACTGAAATCCCAAGACTGACCTTCGCGGTAATTATCAAACAGCGCCGGCAAATAAGGATTGTCTGACACCGTTGTAATAGGATTTTTGCTGCCGTCTATATAGGCTTTTTTGTAGGAAGTGGAAACATTAAAGTTATCAACAATCCAGCGCACGCCGAAAGCCCATTCCTTATCCGTGCCGTTAAATTCGCCGTAAGCCGCAGAGGTATAGACATCGCCTAAGCCGACAGCCCATTTATTTTGCATTGCTGCCGTATAGCCGTCTTCATTTTTCTCGTAGTCCGTATAACGGCTGACCATACCGCGGCGGCTGGCGTTTTCCGGAGTATAGCTGAAACCGAACTTGGTATTGCCAATCATCGGCGTAAAATAAACAAATTTCAGCGCGCGTCCGTCGTCCAGAATAGTGGTAGACTTCGGAGTGGCAAATTTAGTCTTTTTCAGTCCGTTAACCCAGTTGGCGCTGGTTAAAAAGTTTGGTAGATTGCTGTCTTGAATGCCTATCCAGCTGATATCCTGCGCGCCTTGGTGCAGCTGCTGCGCTGCGTTATAGGAATAGCCGACCGTAAACTTGCCGTAAGCCGGATTTTCGGCCAAAGCATACGGATAAAAGCGCCAGTCGCCGTCGTTATAGTCTTTGTCGTGTTGGCGGAAAGCCAAAGTATAATCTGCGTGCGCTCCCAAGCGGGTTTTATCGGCAAAACTGTAGGCGCCCTCAAAACGTCCGTCTTGGCGGTAAACCAAGCGGTTAGGCATATTGTCATAGTTGTTTTGGCGGCGGGTTTGCATAACCCCGTAATATACACCGGCCAAACCGGATTGACTGAAATCAAATCCCTCAGCCTGCACAGCGCAAGGCAAAACAGCGATTGAACATAAAATACAGCTAAATTTTTTCATTATAGTCCTCCGGTTTGTTAAAATTTGCCAAACTATAACATACTATTTATCTGAATAAAACCTGAAAGTTTAAGCTGTTAATTAAAATTCTATTCCTAAACAGCAGGATTCGCCGGCGGCGCAAGACTCGCAGAGGTCGTTTATTTCACTCAAGCTTATATCTCGCAGGCATCTTAGACTGTCAGTCTTGCAAATATGGTCGCCGTAGAGATAGTTTCCGCCGTTAATATTTCCCCATATTCCGGCATGATAAAGCGAGGAGTGCAGAGGCTTTACTAAATTTGCAAATAATTCTTTGCAGAGTTTTGGCGGAAATTTGCTACTGCCTGTAGCCGCGCCTAAATATAAATCAAAGCCGATACGCTTGTTGCGTACAAAAGTGAAAATCATGTTGCCGTTACTGTCAGAAATATGGGAGTCATCGGTAATAGTCCAATTTCCCGGAAGCAAATTTGCTGCCTGATAGTATGAGGCTAATCCGCAAAAGCTGGCATTACCGCAGGCAATAGGGCGTAAATCGTCTAAATGCTCCAGCATTCCGAAAATAAGCAAGGAATATTCAGACATTGCCTTATTGATTTTGAATTTCTCCATTGCTTTAGAATAACCGGCGATTCCGCCAACGGACAGAACTGCTATTATAGCCAGAACGCCTAGCATTTCTATCATTGACCTACCAAAGGAATTTGCGCCTCTGCCGCCAGTCATACTAGGCCATGTGCCTAGTATCTTGTTGCACCAAGGGCGGTGCAATCCCTCGCCCCGTGCGGGAGAGGGTGGCGCCTTGGCGTCGGGTGAGGGGTACTTAAAGAACTTGCAAAAAGCACTAAGCATGCGTTTAAAAAACAAAACAGAAACGTCATACTTGTCGCCACACCCCACAGGCTGTGGCAGACGAGTATCCATGACCTTGTTGCTGTAAGCAACGCATATTGACATTGCTTTAGCAATGACGTTATGGATTCTCCGCCATGGTACTTCCAGTATGGAGCACCGGCGAAGAATGACGTTGTAAACGGGTGCTAGGGACGATGACTTAGTGCAGGTTAATAGATTGCTTCGCTTTGCTCGCAATGACGGCAGAGTAAAGTGCAAGGTTGTTATTTTAGTTCTGAATGTGTTATTTCCGAATATATCATTTTTTCTGCCAAACCCTGCAAAAACGTGCTGAACGGCAGAAAAAACGCCTATAATCAGATGTTCAGGATTTGCAGAGAGAGAGAGAGACCTTTGGATTGCTTATTTTTCATCTTTCTTTCCTCTTATTTTAAGTTAGTTTACAAAAATATCCTATAACATACAGACAATATCTGTCAACCGGAAAAGCCAAAGTATGTTATTCTAAAATAGAAATGTTACATTTTTTGCGATGACAAAAGCAAAGAAATCTACTTGACAAAAAAGCCAAAAATTACTATACTAAAAATATAGCTTAATTATTAAATTTTATCAGTATGCGTATTTTTGGTTTTAATATTTCAGTTTATCGTATAAAATCGTTTTTGTTATGCGGAATGATTTTGTCGTGTTTGTTTTATTTTAGCTCATCGATTATAAATTTCCATGTCTGTGTTTTGGGAATTTTTATTCTGCTGGCTTTAGGTTTATCTGCTGTTTCGCTGTGGTTGCTAAAGAGGAGCTTGAACAGAAAAAAGATGGGTAAATTGCGTTTTTTATACGATTTAAGCTCTGTGTGTATAAATCTGCTGCTGTTGGATGAATATGTTAGATTGGCATTCGGCTTTTCCGGTTCGTCCGACAATATTGAGTGCTTTGCAAAAGCGAGCGCGGCGATTATTATCGGGGCTATTTTTTTAGGAATTTCCTATTTGATGACTCACAGAGAGGTTATGAAAAAGGTTTGGAATTAAATCCAAGCCTTTTTTGTTGTGCAGCAATTTATAGCGAATGCAAACGAACTCCCGAGGGAGTTTGAGCCTCTGAGCTTTAAAACAAAAAAAACTGCCTTTCGGCAGCTATTTAAGTGGTGGGCGCTGAGAGGCTCGAACTCCCGACCCTCTCGGTGTAAACGAGATGCTCTTCCAGCTGAGCTAAGCGCCCATCTCATCAACAAAAATGTTTATACACGCTAAAAAATAAAAAAGCAAGCATTTTTTTCAGTTTTTTTGATTTTTTTACTAACGATATTATTAACTATTTGTTATATCTTAAAAATTACAGCAGATATTTTTGAGCTTAAATCTACATTTTTCTTAAAAAAATACTATTTTACCTCTTTACATTTAAAATATGTGCGTTATAACACACGCGTATTTAAAAAGTGATGATATATAAAAAAGAGGTAAAAAGATGACTAATGACTTAACAACCGGCAATCCGCTGACTTTAATTATAAAATTTGCAATTCCGCTTTTATTGGGCAACATCTTTTTACAAATATATCAAATTTCCGACATGGTAATTGTGGGGCGCCTGCTCGGAACAGAAACTTTGGCCGCGGTTGGCAGCTCGGCGCCTATATATATGGTGTTTTTAATGATAGCTTTCGGCTTTACCGGCGGTTTAACCGTAGTTACGGCGCAGCGGTTCGGCGCGCATGACGATGACGGAGTACAGTATTCAGTATTTCATAGTTTGGCGGCGGCTTTGGTGCTGAGCGTTATCATGACTTTAGCTTTAATTTTCAGCTTAAAACCTTTGCTGCACCTGATGAATGTTCCGACAGAGATTTTTGACGATGCTTACAAATTTATGTTTGTTTTATCTTTAAGCGCTGTAATGATTGTTACGTTTAATTTGCTTTCCGGCTTTATCCGCGCGCTGGGAGACAGCAAAACTCCGCTCTATTTTTTGGTATTTTCATCGCTGATTAACATTATTTTGAACTTTGTTTTTATCAATAATTTTAAGTGGGGCGTTGTCGGCTCGGCAATGGGAACGATTGTTGCCAACACGGTTTCGGTTGTTTTGTGCTACATTTATATGTGGAAAAAATTTCCGCTGCTGCGTCTGAACCGCCGTTTTATAAAATTCAGCTGGCCGATTATGCGCGACCACCTGAATATTGCCGTGCCGATGGCTCTGCAATTTTCTATTCTGTCTTTCAGTATTCTGATTGTGCAGGGTGTATGCAACTCTTTCGGACCTTCGGTTATCGCCGCTTTCGCCGCAGCTCTGCGTATTGAGCAAGTGGCGACCCAGCCGCTGATGGCTATCGGTTTGGCTATGGCGACATTTTCGGCGCAAAACTGGGGTGCCAATCTGCTTTCGCGTATCCGCCGCGGAGCAAAATACGCCTTTTTAATTTCTACCGGACTGAGTATTTTCGGCTTTGTCTTAATGCGTGAAGTCGGCGAAAATATGATTGGTATTTTTGTTAATGACGGCAACAGCGACATTTTGCGAATCGGCAAGGAATATTTGGTTATCAGCACGCAGTTTTACTTTTTCTTGGGCTTGATTTTTGTGTTCCGCAACACCGTGCAGGGTATGGGCAAGCCGATTGTGCCGTTTATTTCCAGCCTTATAGAGCTTTCCACCCGTATTTTTGCGGCGATTTATCTGGCAAAAGTCATGGGCTACACCGGTATTTTTTACGCCAGCGCCATCTCTTGGACGGCAGCCGGCTTATTCGTAACCGCAGGCTACTTCTTTTATATTAACAAATTCAGCAAAGATACGATGCGCTGGAAAATGGGCGCAATTAAACAGCATTTGCGTGAAACCGGTCCGGTTGACTAAATCAGCTGTTCCAGCAATTTCTGCGCCGCTGCTTTGCCTGAAGCCACAGCTTCAACCGCGGTAGAGCCTCCGCTGACGCAGTCTCCGGCATAGACAATCCGCGGATTGTTCAGCTTTTCTTCTTTGCAGCTGCTGCCCAGCGCCAAAATAATCAGCGAAAAATCCGGACGCGCGGTTTCAGTATTAGGAATGTCTTCCAGCTTTCCGGCTGAATTGAAGCGGGTTTTAACGGTATAAGCGGTTAATGAATTGCTATCTTGCTGTACTTTGCCGACGCGGGTCATGGTGGTGATGTTAATTTCATTATCAATCAGCTCCGCATAATCATCAAGCCCCATGCGCATATCGCTGAGACGGCGGCGCACAAACATTTCCACCGTTCCGCCCAAACGCTTGGCCGTCAAAGCGCAGTCAAGCGCCACTTCTCCGCCGCCGATAACCGCCGCATTGCCGCATGTTTGATACTTTTGCGGATTGCTAAGATAGTCAATATAAGAAACGCACAGATTTTCGCCCTCTATGTCAAGCCGGCGGCCAGTCTGTTCGCCGACAGCCGCAATAACGCCGTCAAATCCTTGCTGCAATAAGTCCGCATAGCCGGCTGCGGCGGTGTTAAGTTTTATTTCAAAACGCGGATGTTCGGCAAATTTCTGCCAATCAGCAGCTATAGCTTCCCGCGGCAGGCGCTCTTCCGGAATCAGATTCAGCGCGCCGCCGATTTTATCGCTTTTTTCAAACATTGTGACGCTGCAGCCTTGTTCCAATAATACCGCAGCTGCACCGATTCCTGCCGGTCCGGAACCTATAACCGCTATTTTTTTGCCGTTGCCGGCGGCTGAATTTATCTTGAATTCATGCTCTGAGCGGGCTTTTTGCATAATTGCCGCCTGTACTGCCGGAATTTTTATGGCTTTATCCAAATTCGCCCGAATACAGGCTTTTTGGCAGAACTTATCCGGACAAATCAGTCCGCAGCTTTGCGCCAAAGGATTCTGACGCTCAATCAGCTCCGCGGCTTTCTGCCATTCTCCGGCTTTGGCGGCGGCAATAAAATCGCAGGGCGAACAATGCACCGGACAGGCTTTCATGCAAGGTTTGGCTGCGCAATGCAGGCATTTTTCCAATTCTGTTTTTAATTGAGCCGGTTTTAAAGAGCGTTTTGTCATTTGCAATCCTTTCTGTTGAGCCTATTTAAGCACAGAAAAGAGTAAAAAAACACCTAATATTTTGGTTTTTCAGATTGTATTTAAGAAAAAAGTCTGTATGATATATTCAGAAAAGTCAAATAACGGAATATAATTAAGAAAAATGAAAGATTGGCTCAAAAATTTATTAAAATCTGAAAAAGGCGAAGCCATTATTGGGAATATGGCTTATTTTTATTTGAAGTTTGTCGGGCTGACGACGCGCTGGCAGGTCAGCGGCGTTAAAGAAACCTATGAACTGCTGGATAAATACGGCAGCATGATTGTTATCGGCTGGCACGGCAGAACTTTGGAAATGCCGTATTTTTGGAATAAATCACGCACTTTGAACGCCTTAGTTTCTCCGCACCGCGACGGCCGGCTGATTGTCAACATTCTAAAAAAATTCGGTATCGGCAACATCAGCGGCTCATCTAATAAAAACTCCAGCGAAGCCGCGTTGGAGCTGATGCGCAACCTGCAGCAGAATAACAGTATCGCCATTATTCCGGACGGTCCGCGCGGTCCGGGGATGAAGCTGACTATGAGTCCGCTGTTTTACGCTCAGAAATCCGGCAAGCCGATTATCGGCATAACCTACAGCATTGCCAACTCTAAAGTTATTGAAAAAAGCTGGGACAGAATGCTGGTGCCGCTGCCGTTTCAGCGCGGAATGTACAGTATTACTGAACCGTTTTTTATTCCGGCCGAAGCAACTGCAGAAGAATTGGGAAAATATCGCCTGCATATTGAAACAACCCTTAACGAACTGACATGGAAGCTTGACCGTGAAATGGGGATTCCGTATATTCCGCAGGGTACGGTTGCTAAAAAAAGCCGCAAGCAAATGCTGGCAGAACAAAATCAAACAAAAGGAAAATAAATGTTTATCGGAATTTATAACACCTTAGTCCGCACTCTTTACCCGATGGTTATCCGCCGTTATATTGAAAAACGCAAAAAAATGGGCAAAGAGGATGTTAAGCGTTTTAATGAAAGAGTAGGACGCCCGACCAAACCGCGTCCCGACGGACGTCTGATATGGCTGCACGGAGCTTCCGTCGGCGAATCTATTTCTATGCTGCCTCTGATTAACCGCCTGCTGGAAATTTATCCGGATGCGCATGTTATGGTTACAACCGGCACCACCACATCGGCCGAAGTTATGGCCAAGCGCTTGCCGGAACGGGCTTTCCACCAATATTTGCCGATAGACAATCCGGTATTTGCCGCCCGCTTTGTCCGCCATTGGCAGCCGACTATTGCGCTTTGGTTTGAATCTGAATTTTGGCCGGCCATGCTTTCTACTATTAAACGCCGCAATATTCCGCTGATTCTGATAAACGGGCGTATTTCTAATAAATCTTTTAAACGCTGGCAGCAGTTTGACTTTGTCATTAAAGAAATTCTGGATTGCTTTACCGCATGTTTAGGGCAGTCCGAAGAAGACGCTTACCGCCTGCGCGCTTTGGGAGCGAAAGACGCCATGTGCCTAGGCAATTTGAAATATGCAGGCCTGCCGATTCCCGTAGACGAAGAAAAGAAAAAAGAAATTCAAGACGAAATCGGCAGCCGTCCGGTTTGGCTGGTCAGTTCCACTCACAGCGATGAAGAATCCAAAATCGGCCGCTATCTTAAAGAATTAAGCGCCAAACATGAGGGCTTGCTGACGATTATTGCTCCGCGCCATCCGACCCGCGGCGTAGAAATTCAAAATATTCTTAAGGAAAAGTATCAGCTGAAAACGGCGCTGCGTTCGGCCAATGAAAAAATCACGCCGGAAACCGAAGTTTATATTGCCGACACTATCGGCGAGATGGGAATTTGGTATGAGCTTTGCCCGATTGTCTTTATCGGCGGTTCGCTGATTCCGCACGGCGGACAGAACTTTATGGAACCGTCGCGCTGCCGGGATGCCGTGATTGTCGGTCCGCACATGCACAATTTTACCGACGCCATGAACCGCGCCAAACGCGCCGACGGCATTATTCAGGTAGATGAAACGGTTGATTTGATAGATATGGTAGACCAGCTTTTGAGCAATAAAGAATTGCTGGAGGCTAAACGCAGCCTGGCTTATAACTGGGCAACCAGCGAAGCCAAGGTTCTTGACGGCATCGCCGAAAAAATTCAAGGATATATGGAAAATGAAAACACCTAAGTACTGGCAGTCCAATTCTCTTATTTCCAAGTTATTATATCCTGTGGGCCTGCTGTACGGCTCGCTGACACAGGCTCGCTTAAAGCTGGTTAAGCCGCAAAAGGCTGCAGTTCCGGTTATCTGCGTCGGAAATATTACCGCCGGAGGCACCGGAAAAACACCGGTTTCCATTTCTATCGCCAAGCTTTTGGGCATAGAGCTGTATCATCCCTATTTTGTAACCCGCGGCTATGGCGGACGGCTGCAAAATGTGATTGTCAATAACAAAAAACATTCTGCCGCCGAAGTCGGCGACGAACCTCTGCTGCTTTCTCAGCAGGCGCCGGTAGTCGTAAATGCCGACAGATACGCCGGAGCGGAATTAGCCATAAAAAACGGCGCCGATGTAGTTGTTATGGACGACGGCTTTCAAAACCCGACGCTTTATAAAGATTTGTCATTTCTGGTTTTTGACGGAACTTACGGTATCGGCAACGGCAAAATTATTCCGGCCGGTCCGCTGCGCGAAACGTTTGCCGACGGCATTAAGCGCGCCGACGCTTTAATTATTTTAGGCAAAGATAAGCATAATTTAGCCGCCAAAAGCGGATTGCCTGTATTTTTCGGACACACCGAAGCGGTGCAGACCTGCAATATTGAAAATCCGAATGTTGTGGCGTTCGCCGGTATCGGCCACCCGCAGAAATTTTATCACACGCTTAGCCAGCAGGGCTTTAATGTGCTTAAAACTATAGACTTTCCGGATCATCATTTTTATAGCCGCAGCGAGCTGGAAAATATTATAAGCGAAGCTAAATCGCTGAATGCCGCTGTTTATACCACCAGCAAGGATTATGTCAAAATTCCGCATCTGCTGCAAAAGGAAATTCAGGTGCTGGAAATTGCCGTAGTCTGGGATAATCCCGAAGAATTGGTGCAGTTTATTCAGAAAAAAATCAACCCGGATACTTGACAAAAAAAGTGTTTTATGAAACAATAAAAGTCTGAGAAGTATTTTTATTGTTGCATTTTTAATTCTTTATAATTATGAACAAGGACATTTTAAAGCAAACTCTGCTTTCCAGAAGTTTGTTATGGCAAGACATTTTTTTAACGATGTTTTTGCGCAATCACGGTTTGTTGGAATCAGACTTAAACGAAAAGTCCTATGATGTGACAATTTGTTTTAAGCTGTGCCACAATGAGGATGATTATGAAAATCTCTGGGCTTTGGCTAAGTATGTTGACGAAAATCTTGATGATTTGAAAATAGGAATTGACACTTTTTATGTTTTCAAATCTGCAGCATGGCAATATGATTTTGTAGACTGCGTATCAAGACTCTGCGATATAAACATTATCCAAAGCTTGTCTGCGCAGTCGGTTATTATTGCCTATTGCTGGATGCTGTTGCTACCTACTGAAGCTATCATACAGCTGATTGAAAGTTTGGATGCCCGTCACAAAGCGATTATTTCATCTTTGGCAAACAAAGAAAGCAAGCTGAAGCGCAATTTTCTGCTGACTTTGGAATGCCGTTACGAACAGCGTCTGTACGGCAGCATAGATTCATTTACTTTCCGCGAGATTATAGATGAATATGTGCAAAAAGTCGGGGTGGAAAACCTTATTAAGGCGTTAAATTCCGCTCAAACGGCCGAAACTAAGCTTTCTGACAATGAAATAGACTGTCAGTCATTTGCCTATTATTCGCCGTTTTATGATGACGAAATATGCTTGAGCCGCAACATGGTTCCGCAGGGCTGTCTGTTCCAGCGGGTGTATGAGTATTTGTCACGGATTTCCAGATTTTGGCAGTTTGAAAGACAGCAAATCATAGAAGATGAAGACTATGAAGCTCTGGCAGAAACGGCTGTTTATGTTGACGCTCAGGAGATGTGTCTCATAGACGTGCATATGGATGACAATTTTTATGCAAACGTCTATATTAAACGCAGATCGCCGGATGATATGTTCAGCCGCTATCCGGATTTTGTAATAAATCACGGCGGCTTTTTGTATACGGTGGAATTTGTTGATGATTTTAACATAACGCCGTTTACGCGAGCATTCGTTAAACAGCTGCTGCAATCTAAAAAAGAACTGCAGGAGGTGCTTAACAAGCTGGAACACCTTTCTCCGGAACCGTCTAAAGAGCGCAAAGGCTATCTGCAGAAGCGTGATTCGCTGAGCCGGTATATTTATGCTTGTTATGACAATCTTCCGCTTTAATCTAAGCCCAAAAATCCCTTGCAGTTCAAAACTGCCGGGGATTTTTTTTACGGTTTAATTTCAAAAATAAATGACTAAAAAGCAGTCGCTTCCTTCTTTAATGCTGCAATATCCGCAGGCTTTGTGAATATCTGAAACCGTCATATCTCGCAGGCATAGTCCGCCGTTACTGCACATTGTATCGCCATAATACATATATTGCTGATTAACGCTTTTCGCATCATAAAAATGTATTCGGTTCATATAGGTATGCAGCGGCTGAAAAACATTTTGGAAAAAAGCCTCGCAAGTTTTTGTATTTAATTCAGCATTTCTAAAACCTAAATTAAATACAAATTCTTTGTTTCTGGTTATAATATAAACGTTGTTTCCATAGTCATCATGAAAATAAAGATTATTAGACCCCAGCGTCCATGAAGCCGGAATCAGATTTAAGGCAGTGACAATATTTGTTAAAAACTTATCTTCCGGACCGGATAATCTTAAACTGTCGCCGTGTTCTATCAGTCCTTGAAATAAGTAGGAGTATTGCTCCGTCACTTTATTTAATTTATACTTCTCCATGGCTTTGGAATAACCGGCAATCCCAGCAACTGATAATACAGCAATTATCGCCAGAACTCCTAACATTTCTATCATGCTGCGGCCAAAGGAATTTGCGCCTCTGCCACCAGTCATACTAGGCTCTGTGCCTAGTATCTTGTTGCACCAAGGGCGGTGCAATCCCTCGCCCCGTGCGGGAGAGGGTGGCGCCTTGGCGTCGGGTGAGGGGTACTTAAAGAACTTGCAAAAAGCACTAAGCATGCGTTTCAAGCCCAAACCCGAAATGTCATACTTGTCGCCACACCCCGCAGGCTGTGGCAGACGAGTATCCATGACTTTGTTGCCAGCGGCAACGCTTCTTTGTTTACTTGCCACCAGAGAGAACCCGCGTCCCCGGCACCCGTCATTCTTGGGTTTATCCCAAGAATCTTCTCTCAACCGATACTTATGCAATAATAAGGCTAATTTATTGACTAGGTTAGAGACTCGTTGCAACAAGATTTTAGGTACAAGACCTAGAATGACTGGTGCTAGAGGCGCTAGTTTAGTGCCACCTGTTATTTTTGTTCTAAGTGTATTATTACCGAATATGTCATTTTTTCTGCCAAACCCTGCAAAAATGTGCTGAATGGCAGAAAAAGCGCCTTTAATCAGATGTTCAGGATTTGCAGAGAGAGAGAGAGACCTTTGGATTGCTTATTTTTCATCTTTCTTTCCTCTATATTTTAGTTAATTACATCATTTATTCTATACCAGCCTCACTCCATAAGTCAACTGTAAAATCAAAGCATTGGAAGAGGCGGAAGTGTGTAAAAAAAACGACCGTTTAAAATGGACAGTTTTTA
>ERZ1034855.208-NODE-208-length-31096-cov-78.876325_pt1 | contig 31096 bp, 41 predicted proteins | sample MGYA00520699_ERZ1034855 | MGnify/ENA primary metagenome ERZ1034855 (study PRJEB33766, sample SAMN09781730) | gut metagenome | biome: gut microbiome | host: Homo sapiens | place: Madagascar | study: EMG produced TPA metagenomics assembly of the PRJNA485056 data...
ATATATATATATATTACTTAGAGGTGTTGTCTTATGAAAATTAAGTTGCCAAAAATTAATATTTTGAAAGAAACAAAAGAGACTCGTAGAGAAAGAATAAATAATTCCAAATCTATGAGTACTTTTGTCAGTAAAAATAAAAAGAAAGAAAATAATCGAAGAAAAATTAAAGAAACTTTAAAATCAAAATACTAATCGTTGTATAGATTAATGAGGTAGAGATAAAATGATTGCACAAAAATTGGAAAACAACAAAATTATTATCGGAAATAATTTGCCAAGGGAAGATGCACTAGAAGTTATTTATAATCTAAAAGTAGCAGAGTTTTTCAGATTATCTAAATGTGTGGATAATTGGACTAGATTAGATAATAAAAAAGATGCTATTTATACAATTGCAAAAAATGGATCAAATCTGCTTAAAGAGTTTGATAAAATTTATAAAAGAAGAAATAGAGAGAAATTAAACCGAGAAAAAGTGGAAATCATTAAAGAAAGTAAATCAGAAATATACTCTTCGAAGGTGAAAGGTTCTTGTAGACTTGTTTTCCTTAAAGGTAGAAATTCAGTTACTCTTTTAAAGAGGTATGGGGAAGATAATTTAAATAAACCTAACTCTGTTTGTATTGATGATTCTACAAAAAAAGAGTTTATAAAAGACTGTAATTCTAAAAAGAAAACAACTTCTATAAGGAAAACAGAGAATAAAGAGTTGTTTATTAAATGGAAAAATAAAATAACTGAATTGTATCAAGGAGGACTAAACAATGATCGAGAATAGTAATGATATAGATGAGATACTTAAAATTGTAAATGAGGCAAAAGATAGAAACTATGATGAGATTGTTTTAAAAATGGACTTGGACAGATTTCTTAAAAATAAATATGCAGAGTTTTATAGACAGATTGATGAGGCATACGAAGAAGGTAAATCATCTGTAAATTTTTATGATTAAGTGCAAAATTCCCGCTTGATAATTGTATATATTAATGTAGACAGTTTGATACAAGAATACTGGGGAATAGCATAATGGTAGTTGCGGTGCTCTCTAAAAGCACTCTGTGTCGGTTCAAGTCCGACTTCCCTCGCCACTTAGTCTGTGCTTCTTAAAACGTTGCACAGATTTATTTTTGGGAGATTTATGAAAAATAACTTTAAATATATTTTCGGTATACAAGAAAATGGTAAATATGCAGACAGTTTTGAAACAGTAAATGATTTAGATGTGTATTACGATAATGATACTAATAAATACTTATGGTCTGTTGATTTTACAAGTCCAAATTTAGAAGAGAATAAAACAACAAAAACATTAAAATATCTAGTAGATAAATTTCATTACTATTTAGATGATAACAGACTTTGGGGTGAGTACAATTTAAATAATTATTGGAATGGTGAATTATCTGTAGCAGATAGCCTATCTGATTTATTTTATGGTTTCAGAATTTTTTGTAATGGATATACTTGTGAGGTAGAAGCATGATGGAAGCAATTAGAGATAGACATAATAACGTTTTAGGATATATGGAAGAATTGCCTAATGGTGATATACAATTAAGAGATTTTTATATGAATAAGATAGGGAGATATGATAAAAAAATGGATGTAACAAGAGATTTCTATGGCAATATTAAATTCAAAGGAAATCAATTATCCATACTTTTAGGAATGAATATGAAATAATTTTTAGAAAAGCCAACAAATTTAGTTGACTTTTCTTTTTCTTCATAGTATAATAAGGGTACAAAATCAAACGAGAGGTAAATATATGAAAATTATTGGCTATGGCATAAACCTTATGTACCAGAAAGAACTTGGTTACGAGAGAGTTATTTCCTTTGTCAAAAAAGAAGATGCTGAAAACGCTTATGAAATAATCAAAAAATCTACAGAGTATTATTCTGCAAAAGCAATTGAGCTGTTGGTAATTAAAGAAAACGAAGATGATTTTACTTATGAAACTATAAAGGAAGAGGTGAAATAATTATGGAAAAGAAAGTTATTACTTGGCGTGGAAAGGAGTATTATTTGCTTGGAAAAGATAGTGAAGGAATTAATTACTATTTAGAAGAAGCAAGTTGGAATTGCAATTGGTACTGGGGTTTTGGTTATGTAGAAACTTTTACTAATAACAACTCTCCAAAAAACTCAAAAGATATAAGAAGTCATCAGCATTTTGATATGATGTTTTTAAATACTAACGGATATGATGCCTTTAAAAAATTCTTTAAAGAGACTCCTGTAAACAATAATGAGCTTTGGAAATTAGTAGAACTTATGAAATCTTTTTATGTTACAAGAAACTATTCTGATTTTATTCATAGAGGCTCTGCAGGTTATTCTTCCAATCCAGTAGAAGATTCCATTAAAAACGAAGAAGAATACAATAGAATTAATAAGACAGTAATCCCTAATATTATCAGTGAGGTATATAAAATACTTGGAAATTAACATCTATAGTTATAGTTACTATAAAAACAAACTAACCATATATGAAAACGAAAAAGCAGTAAAGAAAATAGAAAAGGTAAAAGATCCAAAAGAAGCAAAAGAATTATATCAGAGTTATATAAAAGATAGTAGTCTTTGTTTCGAAACAATAAAATTTGAAGATTGTTAAAATGGTGACCAAAATGATTAAACTTACAGAACTTGAAAAGCAGAAAGTAATCACTTGCGTTGGTTACGTTGAAGGAGAATTCAGATGTGACCGTTATAAGCTCGAAGTTGAATATGACAAACTCGGTCATTATGACGAAGAGTTGGATAAAAAGCTGGAACACGCAAAAGAAATGGAAGAGTTTTATAGTAATTTAGTAGAGAAATTAAAAGTAGTATTGCAAATTGATTAAAATATAAAACAAATTACCGCTAAAATTAATAAGAAAGCTTGGAAAATAACCAAGTAACTTATAGGAGAACACTTATCTTGAAAATTATTTGTAGAAAAGTAAGTACAGGTAAAACCAAAGAACTAATACAAGAAAGTTTAGAAAAGGATATACCAATTCTAACACTAACACCTTTGAAGAGAAAATCCTTAGAAGAGAAATCATTAGCTTATTTTCAATTACCAGTAAAAACAATCCCTATAGAAGAAGCAAAAGAATATAAAGGAAAAGTATTAATAGATGATATAGAAGAGAATATAGATACTTTACTTAAATTAGCTCTAAATAATCCAAACATAGGAATTGATACAGTTACTATTTCAGCATAAGATAATTTATAAGAGAGGTATAATTAACTAGCCTCTCTTTTTCTATACAAATAAGTAAAACAGCAGTTCACTAGATAAGAGATGTATTGCAATAATACACTCACACGAAAAATAGTTGACATTTTATTTATTTTGTAGTATAATAATTATAAGAAAAAAAACCAAGTGAGGTATTTATATTATGACCAGTGAAATGATTAAAGAAAGAATTGCAAAAGTAGAGGATAGAATTTCCAAAAAGCAGAAAGCTATAGAATCTAAGAAAAAGCTTATTGAGAAGAAACAGAATGAAATCATTAAAGCTGGTTATGACCTTAATGATAAAGAATCTTCTAAAAAGGATATGAAGATTTTCTGGTTATTCTGTGATATTGATTTTCTTAAGGAGGATCTCGAAAGACTTCCCAAAGAGATTGAAGAACTTAATAATACTCTTGATAACTATAAGAAACAGTTAGAAGGTCAAGCAAGTAAAGAAGATACTTATGTAGATGAAGTACCCGAAGTGTTAAAGGCTATGGAAAAAGAACTTGTAGACAAGTGGACTGAATTTGATATTAAAAGAAGAAATCAGATTAAAGAAGCTAAGAGATCTTTGAGCTTTGAAGAATACAGAAAGATGTTTAATAAATATGAATTTAATATCCTTGCTTATAAATCTGATGAAGAGATTAGAAAAGATAATGAAAAAGATGCAAGAGATATGGTATTAAATCTTTATAACAGAATTAAAAGTATTACAGGTGAGGTTATTGATTGGTCTGATATTAGATTAGCTCAAGGTGCAAGAGGTTCAGCTGCTTTAAATGGTATTGTTACAGGTGTTAAAGGAAAATGCAAAGTTGAATCTATTTATGCAGAAGGACCTGTACAAAGATTACATGTAAGAGTATTAACCAGGGAGATCAATTAATGTTTAACTTATTAGATTTCTGTAACTCCTCTACTGTAAGAGATTATTGGAAAGAAATTAATTATAGACCAAATTGTTATGAAGCATCTTGGGTAGTTTGGGATTCGTTTAATAAATCTATTAATGATAAGTTGGAAGCCTTTGACTATATATTAGATAATTTTGAAGATAAATCTTTTTATAGCTACGGAGAACAGGTTGAATCTTTCTTTACGGAATTAAGAAAATTTAAGAAAGCAATTCAGATATTAAAAACACAAATAACAGAAGAAACCTATGCTATATTTACAGTAGAAAAATACTATAAAAATTATAAAGGTGAGCATACTTCTAAGCATATTGATAAGATATTTAATGATTATAATAAACTGATTGATTATCTTAAGAAAGATTGTAGTGAAAATACTCTTTGTTATGAGGTTAAGTGCAACTATATAGATTGTGATAGCTATCTATATTTTACATTAAATAATAAGTTAGAGTTAGTACGCATAATAAATCATGGTAGTAAAGAATTAGACTTATTTGATAGCATCTATATTAAATTTCCTTTACCATTTAAGAGAGGAGATATAGTACAATCTAAAAAGAATTATTTCTGTGATTGTGATAAATTTGTATTAGATTTTGTAGAAACAGAAGAGAGAAAATCAGACAGTTCTGATATGATTGCCGCAGGTTACTGGTTAACTGATAAAGACTTTTATTGGGATCATACTATCGGATATAATGTAGACTTAGAAGTAGTAAACCCAATAGAATTAAGTAGAAAAGAAATAGGATTAAATATCATAAGAGAATATCTTTTAAATCATATAGAATTAGATCAATTCTACAAATTGATGTCTAATTTCTTTGCAGAGATGAATAAGAAAGATGTATATTTATACTCTGAAGACTTTGAAAGAGTTCTTAATGGATACAAATTTTTAAAAAAAATTAGTTGACTTTTTCTTGATTTTGTGTTATAATATTATTACAAAATCAAAGAGAGGTAATTCTATTATGGCTTATATAAAAGATATTAGATTTGATTCTGTTGACAGGAAAGATGGTCTTGTTTGCGATCGCTGTGGTGCATATATAAGAAATATTTACACCGTAACTTATAGTGATGGTCTTGTTGCCCGGTATGGAATGGAATGTTTTAAAAAATTATTTGATGCTGGAAATCTTACTGATTTTGGTAGAAAGCTTATGATGAAAGCTCTTAAGAGATTGAAAGAGGCTTATGAAACGCGTGAGAAATGGTTATCTGTAAATACCTTAGAAGAAGCAGAGAAAAATCATCTTAATGTTTTTCCTTTTAAAAATTATGAAGCTTGGGAAGGGCATACTTTTGAAGAGTACAAAGATTTCTGGGTAAATGAAGAAAAGGGATATACTGCATCTGATATAAAAAGAGCGAAAGAAGATTTAGCAAGATTCAAAAAAGTAAACTTTGATTTGGTGAAATTCAATGAAAATTAAAATTATATTAATTAGTTTGTTATCGATAGTTTTTGTATCCTTAAGCTCTTTGTTGCTTTATAAAATCGTTTGCTCTAATAGTAACCTTAAAACACTTGCAACTATTTATGTTTTTATAGGTTATGCAATTTCTGTTCTACTTTGTTGTATTTCTAATAAATTATCAAGCAAGGTAAAATCTGATTTGATTTCTTTTGTGCAAGCATTAACTATATTGAATATGTTAGGAAACATTGTATATCTTGTATATATCAGTAGAGGGATTATGTAAAATTCCTTTTACGGGAGATATATGGCTACTAAAAAGACAGAAACAACAGTTAAGAAAATCAACGTACCAGAAAACATCAAAGATTATATCTTTTTTAAAAGACTTCCATTCAAACTTGATGAAGAACAATGGAAATTTATAGAAGCGGTTTGGAATAAAAACAACATTAGTGTATTTTGTAATGCTTGCGCTGGTTCAAGTAAAACAATGCTTGCAACTACAATGGCATTATTGATGACAAATGAGTTTAGAATGTACGATAGTATTTATTATATCGTTTCTCCTTGCCAGGAAGCTACATTAGGATTTTTGCCAGGAGACATTGACGCTAAAATTTCTTATTACCTAGATCCTTTAAAAGATGCAATTTTAACTTGTGGTTATGATCCAGATAAATTGATTATTTCAGAAGATAATATGGAAAACGTAAAAAATGGAACTGCTATTATTAATGCAATTCCGTCAACATTCATCCGTGGAAGAAATTTTCAGAACGCATTTGTTATTATTGATGAAATTCAAAATGCAACAACACACGAAATCAAAAAGATTTTAAGCCGTTGCCACGACAATTGTAAGATTCTTTGTCTTGGTCATACGGGGCAGATTGATTTAAAATTCCCACAGGATTCTGGATTTTCTCGTTATTTAGATTCTGCTCGCAAACAAGACTTTATTGAAATTGTAGAACTTACCAAAGATTATCGCGGTAAATTCTCACAATGGGCAGACAGTATTAGTTGACAAAAAATATAAAAATTAGTATAATAATAGTATGATAAATGCAATTAAAATAACAACAGATGGAAAAATATCTTTAGTGAATATAGGCGATATTAAATTTCGTATACCCTTTGCAAGAAGATTTAAACATCTTAACAAGTATTACTACGTTTGGGACGATGGTAGTGATTGTATTTCTGTAGAAAACACAGTAGCAACGAAACTAACAGAAAGCAATCAACTTGATACTATTTATATTGTTAAATCACATGAAGATGTTTCTGGTAACTTTTTTGAAGATTTTTGTGAGTCATGTACTGAAGATGATTTGCAACTATTTTTAAGACTGAATGAAAATTTACATTGAGTAATATGATAAATGCAATTAAAATAGAAACTAGTGGAAATATGTGTTTGGTGGATTTAAAAGAAATGAAACTTAATTTACCATTTGCACGACATTTTAAATATCTTAACAAATACTATTTTGCTTGGGACGAAGATTATAATAACAAAAGCATGCCAAACAAATTAGCCACAAAATTAACTGGTAGTCATCAGATTAATGATATTTATATAATCAAATCACACAATGATATTTCTGGTGTATTTTCACCTGATGAATGTGGACCTTGTGATAATTTTGATTTACAGTTATTTACTAGATTAGAGGAAAACTTATATGAATTAGATTCGTGAAGCAATACATTAGCTATACTCTATGGATGAAACACTATTTAGAGACGATAAACTTATAAGTCACCATAACAGCCACGTAGCGAAAGATGTAAGGGATTATTTGTTTGATATGAATGATGAAACATTTTATCCTATGAGTAAAGAAGAGTATGATAGAAGAGGCGATGAATTATCGAAACAACCAGTTTACTCTTCTGATTATGATTCAAAAGATGATGTAATTGGTTTCTTCGGTAAAGACAAAGATGGAAATGACAGTATCTACAAATACAGAAAATCCACCAATGAAATGGTAATATATTATAATAATTATAAGCAGGCGTATACACTAACTTATTATAGAATTAGTGAGTAGAAGAAGAGATCAAGATATGAAGAGCTAAAATCTAAATATTATATAAGAGATATATTACCAGAAGATGATTTCTACAATAGGTAAAAAGTTTGAAAAACAGATTAAAATTAGTTGACTTTATTTTAAAAATATGATATAATATAAGTACAAAATTGAGTTAGGTGCTACGAAGTTCCCTTTTATGTTGTTAACAAGTTCTTGATCGGAATATTGAGTCAATTGCTTTTATCAGTCTGTAAGTCCAGTTGTCATGGTAAGTCTGATATGGTACGAGCGAACGCTGTAGTTAAATGGGGTTGGATGAACAGCCTAAATCAATGGTTAACTACCGAGTGCGTTAGTCGCGCGGTAGTTACTGGTGAATGATCACCGAGTGCATTCGTAGCGCGGTGGCGCAACAACTCCGAAGTTGTAAAAATGTCGGGGAATACTTAAAGGTTGCATACCGCCTGATTATGGATATGCTGACAGGTCAGTGAAAGTACTGCAAAAACTCCCGTTTGGATAAATGAGTTGGGAGGACGTGGTTGATTATCCTACGCCACACAAGTCGGGTAAAGCCGATTATCAAAGCACATTTAGGCTCTATGGTGCAATGAAGGTGAGAAGCCTATTCCTTCAAATTAAATATAGGTGCTACGAAGCTCTTATAAGAGAGGGAACACTGTTTGTGGAACCGTACAGAAGCTGTAGTAAATGGAGAGGATTGAACAGCCTATTAAAAAGTTTGAGCAGGGAACTTATTAAAATGCTCGATTATAAATAGTGGTGCTTCACTACTTGTCAGATTATTATTTCGTATTTTATTATTCTAGCGTGAAATGCGTCTGCGAATAATATCGAAGTTGTGAAGGGTGAGGTTAAATGATTACATGCAAGTTTCAAGCCACTATTTGCCGCATTAAAAGCGGCTACGGAAAGATCTGACCTACAAGAGGTTGGACTGAAAACTCGCTTGTTACATGCAAGAGAGAATACCCATTATAATGTGGGTTACGGACGAAAAGAGTGAAATCAATTCGTCAACTAACATAGCAATGTGTTAGTAAACAAAAACCAGGTAGCTCGAATGGTACTACTTTCGCTGATATTGTTTTATTAGATATTCGGTTAGTAAAGTTTTTCTTCGAAGTACAAGAAGAATAGAGCTATCTATTTATGCGCAGGTATTCCGTTAAGGAGACGGGACGGACTGTAAATCCGTTGCCGTAAGGCTCTAGTGGGTTCGATTCCCTCACTGCGCACCAATATGGTCGGATGGTGTAATCTGGAAAGCATATCAGCCTTTGTGGTTGGTGGTACACGTTCAAATCGTGCAGGGCCTACATTCATTATTACTATTTTTTTGAGGTATTTGTAAATGAAAGTTCAGAGAGTTGAAAGACATGTAATTAACAGAGAAAACAAAAACTTCTCTGCCATTGATTATATGTGCTTTAAAAGTAAAAATTTATATAATTACGTAAATTATATTCTCAGACAATCATTTATTCATACAAATCAACTCCCCAGTGAATATACATTGCTTAAAAAATTTCATAATAGACAGAATGAAGTTTATTATGATTTATGTGGAAATACAAATCAACAATGTATTAAAAACTTATATAAAAATTGGAAATCTTTTTTCAAATCAATAAAAGATTGGAGCAAGAATAAATCAAAATATTTAGGAAAACCATCTTTGCCTAAATATAAAGATAAAAACGGTAGAAATGTAGTAGTATTTACATATTCAGACTCAAGAATAAAGGAAGGATATTTATGTGTAAATAAGAAATCACAAATAATTCCGATTAAAACAGATGTAAAAAATGAAGATTATCAGCAAGTCAGATTAATTCCACAGAGTAATTGCTATGTAGTAGAAATTGTGTATAATGCAGAAACAATTAACCTTAATTTAAACAAAGAAAATTATTTATCTATTGATGTAGGTGTAAATAACTTTACAACTTGTTACAACAGTCATGATAATAAATCATTTATTGTTAATGGTAAAGTATTAAAATCTTACAATCAGTATTATAATAAGAAAAGAGCTTTATTATCAAGTTATTTGAAAGACAGGAGGACTTCAAATAGACTTAAGAGATTAGATCAAAAAAGAAATAATAAGGTAAATGATTTCATGCATAAAGCATCAAAAGCTATTGTAAATTATTGTGTAAAATACAATATAGGTACAGTGGTTATAGGACATAATAAATTACAAAAACAAAATTCAGACATGAGTAAACAGAATAATCAAAAATTTGTATCAATATCATTTACAAATTTTATAAATAAGATGAAATACAAATGCGAGAATTTGGGAATTGATTTAATAGAAACAGAAGAAGGATATACATCAAAAGTAGATCATTCTGTTTTAGAAGAAATGAAACATCATGAAAAGTATGCAGGAAAAAGAAAGAAAAGAGGATTATTTAAACAATCATCTGGGAAAGTAATAAATGCAGATTTAAATGGTGCAGTAGGAATTTTAAGAAAAGTAATTAACGAGTTTTCTTTCCAGAAAATAGTTAATAGAGGGTTTGTGATTAATCCAGTTAAAATTAACGTTTTAACAAAAGATTTTATAGAAAATATATAAAAGCTGATAAGAAATTATTGATTTTTGTATGAGATTTTATGAAATTTATGTCATGTAGAATTTGGCAATGGGTTGCAATGATTTGTCAAAAAAGACTCAAGAGAAAGCAGAAATCCCTCAAAATCAAACCTACGAGGAATATGATCACCTTGGGCGCGAAATCCTGCGTAAATGTAGCAAGGGCAGGTAAAAAGGAGTCGAAGAGATGAGAAATTATTTCTATCAATATATCGTAATCGTATTAACGGCTTTAATTAGGGTTCGACTCCCTCGGTTACGTAGGAAGCATGCGATAAGCTTCCTAAATTATCGCAAAACTTGAGTTAGCAAGTATAAAAGACTAACTGTGACTAGACTGTCAAGAAGAACAGTCCGAAGCTGAGTTAGGCAACAGTCAGTAAGAAGGTTGAACAAGCCTATACCTTCAAAATTATTAGGTGCCGGATACGCATGAAGAAGTCATAAAGCCGGTTAAATATGTGGTATAGCAAGCCTAATTAACTCTATAATTGCATAGCGGATTATAGATAAGGCTGCTGTAGCAGGTAACGGAAATCAATGCAGTTACGTAAAGGACTGACAGATTACTGAGAATCAGAAAATCTCAAAGCTGTATATTATAGCGATTTGGTCTAATAGTAGGATACAAGAATTTGACTCTTGGGGCGTAGGAGCGTAACCTGCAATCGCTGCCATTATGCAGAGTATACTTTCATACCTCTGGGAAGAAAGAAGAGAAAGCGGAGTATTAGGTAGATCTAATCAGTACAACTACTCTGGTTAAGCTTAAGGTTGTACTTATATATGGGTGTGTAATCTGGTTATGGAGACAGGGCGGCTTGTACATCCGCTGCACTTGATCAATGCTCCGTAGGTTCGATTCCTATCCGCACCCACCATTCATGGTACTGTAACAAAGTGGTAATGTAACAGTCTGCAAAACTGATATGCCTTGGTTCGATTCCAAGCAGTACCTCCATATATAGGTAATTAGATAAGCATGCCTAGGTAGTTCAGCTTGGTAAGAACACTGGACTGAAAATCCAGATGTCGTTTGTTCGAATCAAACCCTAGGCACCATAATTGGACACTTAATTCAGTTGGCATAGAATGACCGCCTCATAAGTGAGTTGTTCACAGTTTGAATCTGTGAGTGTCCTCCAAATAAGGAGTTATTTATATGAAAAGATTTGTATTTGGTACTATTTTCTTTGTATTGTTTTTAGCTACATGTATATTTAGTGACATCATAGTAATAGATTCAATTAAAACAGTTTCTGAAAATGATATATCTGGATTAGCACTAATTATTACTGTTCCTTTAGCTATTGTCGGTTATTCATTCTCTTTACTTTTTGGTCTTATTGGATTTTCTCTACTGTGTGGATCTAAAGGTGAATTGAGTGGTGCCACTTATATTTTGTCTGTTATTTTTTCAGCCACCATTGCTTTAGTTACTATTGCAAGTATTGTATTATTTTGTGGTGGATTGATTTTTCGTTAATTTTAGTTGACAATTAGTGTCTTATATGATATAATTGTCATGTTGCGGGGTTGGGCGAGTGGCTTAAACCAGCAGATTGCTAATCTGTCGATGTTCGTAAGAGCATCCGCAAGTTCAAATCTTGCACCCCGCGCCAATAAAAGAAAATTAGGTAAATTCTAACTATGATCAATATTAAGCACAATGATTGTATGAAAATACTGCCAGAAATGACAGATAATAGTGTAGACTTCACTTTGACTGATATTCCATATAATGCAGTAAATAGATCAGATAATGGTATAAGAAAATTAGATAAAGAGTGTGCAGATATTATTACTTTTGATTTAAATGATTTTCTAAAAGAAGTTTACAGAGTAACAAAAAATAATATTTGTATTTTCTGTGGTAGAGAACAATTCAGTGATATTTATAAATTTTTTGCACAAATAGGAAGTGGTACAGTTAGACCTATTGTGTGGCAAAAATCTAATCCATCTCCTATGAATGGTGAATATGTATATTTAAGCGGTGTTGAGTTTGCAGTGTGGTTCAAAAAGAAAGGATCGAAAGTATTTAATGCCAGATGCAAAACGTGGTATTCAAACACCCGAACGGCACGAGTAAATTTCATCCGACAGAAAAGAATCACGAATTACTGAAAGAATTAATTTTAGACAACACGAATGAAGACGATACTGTTTTTGATCCATGTATGGGAAGTGGAAGCCATTTACTTGTAGCTGCAGAAAATAATAGAAATGGTTTTGGTATAGAACTTAATGACCAGTATTTTAAAATTGCAGAAGAGCGACTTTTGCCTTTCTATAAAACAAAACAATCGCTATTTTATTAACAATGTTCATAGAAAAGATATTTAAATAGAGTTTTAGAGTTTGTACTTTATTCACTATCTTATGGTACTTCCTTTCTTGATTTTACACAAACAAACTCTTTTCCTTTGAGGTTGTATTCCAATGGCAGAGAAGATGGACTTAGAATCCATTCAGTAAGAGTTCAAATCTCTTCAACCCCACCATTAAAAATATTGAATAGCTTGCAATGGTAACATATCCGGAGTAGAATGCGATCAGATAACAAAATCTTCGTTAGTTAACCTCCCCGATGTCTGCTGATATGGCTGATGGAATCCTTGCTATTCTTGATAATTGAGGAGTAATGGACCTGACAAAGTTGAAATGATATATACGATGTCCGTACTGAAACGTATCAGACAAATATCAAGACGTTATAGCTCTACCGACACGTTAGATCGGGTAATAGGTAATAAGAGCTTACTTGTAATTGTAATATCTTAGAGTAATTTAGTACCTTAAATGAAATAAGTAGATGTAATTCAATTTAAAAGTATTTCTTTGATTTGAGGGTTAGGTAGGAGTGGCTACGCAGACCAACTCAAGAGTGTCTTGGCGTAAAGTAGGTGAAAAGAAAGAAATAAGTTGAATTAAATTTAATAATAATTTCCTTAACTGGAATTTATATATAGGTCTTTGGTATAATGGTTATTATCTCGGTCTCCAAAACCGTAGGATCTGAGTTCGAATCTTAGAGGACCTGCCAAAATATTATATATTGCGGGATAGAGTAATGGTAACTTGCAAGACTCATAATCTTGTGATCTGGGTTCGAATCCCAGTCCCGCCACCATTATTTCAGGGTGGAGTAAAGGTAACTCATAAGCCTCATAAGTTTATGTTCTGGGTTCAAGTCCCAACCCTGAGACCATTAAAATAATAGATTCTAAATGTTAAAGAAAGTGCATACTTATATAATCAGAAATGATAGGAGAATATTTAGAGAATAATTTCATAGTGAATGTAGTGTAACAGTAACACATCTGTTTTGGGAACAGATATAGTGGTGCAACTCCGACATTTACTACCATAGCTGAGGCGGTTCGAGTCCGCCCTCTGATTAGAAGTAAAGCTAATCATAATGGCTATCAGCACGTGCGATATTAGTGTAGTGGTAACACAATTGATTTCCAATCAATTATCGTCAGTTCAAATCTGATATATCGCTCCAGCACCCTACGGTAGGTATACATACGCGTAGTCCGAAGCTATTGGCGGATAGAGGTCAGTAGATTGTGCACAATCTAGCTTGGCATAAAGTCTCGATATTAACTGTATGCTACCTGGAAGTTTAGTTCAGTTGGTTAGAACGCTACCTTGACATGGTAGAGGTCATAGGTTCAAGTCCTATAATTTCCACCAAAATCACTTAAAATTAGTTGACATTAAATTAGTTTTGTGATATAATATAAACACAAAGTTAAGAGTTGCGATTGTATACCAATGGCAGAGTAAATAGACTTAAAATCTATGTAGTGTGAGTTCGAGTCTCACCAATCGCACCAAGTAGACTCTTGATGATGATAGGATAGAGTCACCTGTCGCAGTTAGTCATCTGTTTCTGATGGACAGGCGTGTAGGCTTAACCGTAAACGACCTACAAATATCGGTACGCAATCTGATATTATTATTTACCCATTAGTGTAAGACAAACATACGAGTTGTACCCAGGCGTGTATAAACAGTGGATAGAGGTTCAAATCCTTTATGGGTAAAAATATTGCTTCTTAGCTCAGCTGGTTAGAGCGCGTGACTGTGATGTAAAATATTTGTATTCTTAAATGTCAAGGTCAATTACTTGATTACATCGCCATAATCACGATGTCCAGAGTTCGAATCTCTGAGGAGCAGCCAATATGCTGGGGTACGTCAATGGTTCAGACTAGCGGTCTTATCATAGATGAACAGTTTCTTAATTGAAGTGCAACTCTCCAATCTATGTCCAAAACCGCCATGTGTGGGTTCGAATCCCTCCTCCAGTACCAGAAAAGTAAGAGGAAAATCTTACTTGTAAAAGTAGTAACTAAAGAAAATTAGTTTACTAAATAGATATGGTGTAAAAACCATATATAATATCTATCGATAGCATAACGGATAGTGCAACTGCCTTCTAAGCAGTCAATCAAAGTTCGATTCTTTGTCGGTAGACCATGAGAGGTGCTTATAGGTGAGGAAGCTTATTTACCAATCGTTTTGACCTCTACTAAAAATCGAAACGAATTATATTCTGCTTCCATAGTTTAATGGTAAAACGGTAGAAGCACTGTGGTAATTCACTAACTGTGGTTACCACATATGCCACTGTAGCTTAAATGGATAAAGCCTTGGATTTGTAACCCAAAGACTGTCGGACCGTACCCGACCAGTGGCTCCAAAAATTCTTTTATAGGAATTGATTATGACAGAGGAGCATAAGAGAAAAATATCAGAATCATGTAAAGGGAAATCTAAAAATAAGGGAAAAATCTGTATTAACAATGGTACAGAGGTTAAACTTATTGAAGAAGAGGATTTTCCTGAATATGAAAAACAAGGATATGTTCGAGGTAGATATTTCAAAGAATATCAGCCATGGAATAAAGGTGTCAAGGCTACAGACGATGAAAGAGTAGTCAAGATGAGAAGAAAAGCAAAAAAGTAAATTTGTCAAAAAAGTAAAAAATCTTTTGCTAAATTATGTGTAAGAATTCATAAAAGGAGATTACACATAGTTTATGGAAGAAGAAAATAATTATAAGTGCCTGTGTGGAAAAGAATTTAAGTCCAAAAAATCATTATCTGGGCATCAGTCTACTTGTCCAACATATTTGGAATCTATTGGAAAACTTCAATGGTACATATGTGATATTTGTGGAAAAAAATTTATAAAACCTCAACAGTTACAAATGCATTATAGAATGCATCTCAGCACAGAAGAAATACGAGCCATAAGTTCTCCGAGAAGTAAGGTAGTGTGCCCAATTTGTGGTAGATTGATTGGGAGTAGTGTAATTAATAGGCACGTGCAGGTGTGCAAAGGAAAAGAAGACCAACATCCCTATAGATTAAATCACGATGGATTAGTTTGTCAATTCTGTGGGAAAGAATGTAAAAACAGAAATAGCCTATGTAACCATGAACGAGTATGCAAAGAAAACCCAAATAGACAATCAACTTGGGATGAACTTAATGGAATTGGGCATGTTGCATGGAATAAAGGTCTAACCGCAGAAACAGACTGTAGAGTAGCTAAAACCGTTCAAACCTACCGCTCAAATCAAGAAGCAGGGTTGCACACAAATCAAGGTCATGCACACACAGATGAAACAAAGCATATATTACGGCTTTCTGCCTTAAAGCATTGTTTAGGTGGATTTAATTTCCGTAGAGGTAAGATACTCTACAATGGGGCTAAGTTAGACTCATCATATGAATTGAAAGTTGCACAGGAATTGGATGTAAATTGTGTAAGGTGGGAAAGATGTAATAGATTCCCATATATTGACAGCTCTGGAAAATACAGAACGTACACTCCAGATTTTTATTTGCCTGAATATGGTGTATACTTGGACCCAAAAAATGACTATATACTGAACAATAGTCACAATTCACAACCATTTAGTGATAAGGAAAAGATTAGCCTTGTTGAAACTCAAAATTCTATTATTGTTATAATTTTGGATTCAACTCAACTAACTTGGAAATCAATATTGCAATGCATTCAAGATAGGTTATTTTTCCAAACAACAGTTGATAAAACATAAAAAAATTAATTGCTTCTGTTCACAGTTCAAATCTGTGTAGGAGCCCCAATTACAGTGTGCATAAAGTATATTTCAGCTTTATGCATGAAGAATTTCCTTATTAGAGTGAGTTAGTTATGTCAACGGCTAACTCACTTTATTTATTTAATGCTAAATTTATTATACAAGGAAATTTTGTATATTCTTATATAGAGGAGTTATTTATATATGGCTAATCATAGATCAATTTAGATATTAAGAGCTAGTAAAGTAGACAGTGGTATAGAGAATGAAAAACTGTTAGAAGGTCAACCTTTTTATAACGAGCAAAAGAATTATTTAACTATAGGTAAGAAAGCAGGATCTGATGGTAATCTAACTTCTGTTTCTGATTTTCCAATTACTGTAAGAGAGTTAGTTGGCTATGTTAATGATTCTACTAAAATCACTAACACTGACATTAAGACAAATGAATATTCTTTGAAATATTCCAATACAGATAATTCTCTTAACATTACTAGCCCTACAGGCATTAATATAAATAGTGGTGATTCTAATATTACTATTAAGAGGAACAATAATCCAAAAATAGTAGTAGAAGAATCAAATATAGAATTAGATGTTAATTCATTAACTGTTAAACCTAATTCTGGCAATGTAGCTACTATAAGTACATCTGCTACCAATGGTTTTATTCTTAAAGATAATGCAAGAAAAGCCAATGTAGAGATGGGTGGTTTAACTATATCATCAAGAGACAGTACACAAGAAGAATCTTTACGTACAACAATAAGTGAAGGTCTAATATACACAACAGAAATACAATCAGAGCAATACAAACCTACTACTGTAGTTGTACCAGATGAGTTATAGAAATCAGTAATAAAGATAAGTAATTTAGAATCCAATAGTAAAGATTTACATGTAGCTCCTGCTGGAGGTACTATAACTAATTATGTATTTAATAGCGGTACATCTTTGGTTGGTGATGGAGCAATAGTTGCAAGTACATTTAAAAATACAAGTGGATCAATTAATATATCAGAAACCGAAATAAAACTGAAAAATCTTGATATTGGAACTAACAAAGAAACAATAATAGATGGTTCTGGTAATATAACAACAAAAAATGTAACTTCTGCCAAAATAACAGGGGCACTTAATACTGAAGAAACACCATTTAATGAATTAGAAATTGATGCAAGAGAAGTTTACCTATATAATAGTCAGTTTAATGTAGGAATTATAAGCAATCCTTAGAAAATACGGTTAGATTCATCTGATGGGATGGTATATTGTGAGCAGTTGAGCATTAGAGGTAACAATAAGGAAAAGACTACATTGTTTGAGGTTTTGCAAAACAATACGTTTGATTCAGATCGCAAAAATGCAGATATATAGATGAAGGGTGATTTTACTGTAAAAGACGGTGGATCAACTGCTGATGGTGTATCTAAAAAGGGAAACATAACAGCAGATGGAATAATTAAAACAACAAGTGATGCTGATAATGCTATAGATGCATCTAACGGTACAGTAATAGCACAATCATTTAATGCTAAATCAGATAAAAGATTAAAAGAGAATATAGTAGAATATTCACCAAATAAATCAATATTAGATCTTCCTATTTACTCATATAACTTTATTTCTGATGAAAAGAAAACCAAGAAAATTGGTTGTTTAGCACAAGATTTAAGAGAGATTTGTCCGGAAATAGTTAAAGAAGATGATAAGGGATATTTATCAATTGAAGAAAATAAAATTGTTTATCTTTTATTAGATGAGGTTAAAAAACTTAAAAAGAGAGTAGATGAACTGGAGGCGAGATAATTATGCTGACAGGATATAAAATTAATGGAAAAGAAATAGCTATTGAGGAAAATATTTCTGATGAGTATAAAATAACAGTACCTAAATATAAAAAAGATAAGCAGTCATTAAAAGGTGCATACTACATATCACATAAAGGAATGGGAATTGCCTTTAGAGATAAAAGCAAATATGTAGACTCTGATAATAAATTAAGCAGTCTTGCGCAGCAGGGAACAGTTACTAAAGGAGGAGCGCCAGACATATCACTAAAACCAGGAGAATATAATATTCATTTAGATAACAATGGAAAATTAACTGTTGCAGATGCTTACTATGATTTTGGGAATCCTGTGGAATATTGTAAGGTTTGGGCTTCCGCTTGTGCTGGAGGTGGTGGTGGTGCAAGTAGTGAAGGTGAAGGTGGTAGTGGCAGTGGGTATGCTCTGTTTCCAATAATAATCAAAAAAGGTAATTATGTGCACGTTTTTGTTGGTGACGGGGGTAGTGGGGGTGATTATGGTGTTGAGGACAGCCCAGGCAAAGATGGTCAGGACACTGTTTTTTGCAGTGGTGATCATTTTGATTCATCCAAAATATTTGCCTATATTGAACGAGGACATGGAGGACACACACAAGGAAGAACAGTTGGACAGGATAGAGCAAAAAGGGGAGATGCTTTTTTATTCACCGGTAAGATAGAAAACTTGCAGGCAGGCACATACACAGGTACAAATATAAACATTATATGTCCAGATGATTATACAGACTTAACTGGAAATAGCAATAGTGATATTCAGAATTATACTAACAGCAACAACAATTACACTATCAATAAAACTGCAACAACATTAGTGTGTTGTGGTGGATATGGTGGTGACGGAAACAATGATACTGCAGCCAATGGTGATAAAATAGAAATAAACACCGATTATGGAAACAATAAAGTAGATTATGTTTTAGCATACAACAAATCATCATGGACAAATAGAGGTGGTGGTGGAAGCGAAAAAGGTAGCGATAAGTCCAGCGGTGGTGGTGCGTCAGCTTTTCCAAACAGTTATGGTGGTAACGGGGGCGATGCTGATCCTCTTACAATAAATCAAAGCCTTTGCAATGGCTTTAGTGGTGCCTATGGTGGCGGTGGTGGTAGTGGCACATATAAACTACTAATTGGTCCCATAGTGTCAACATTTCATTTTGCTGGTGGCGGCGGTGGTAGAGGTCAAGTTGATCTATGGTACAAACCTATTGGTAGCACTGTGGTTGATAATTATCCAAGTGGAAAAGACGTATCAGATGAAATAACTGTTAATATATTATCTGATCCACAAAGTTTTCAAGTTACTTCTTCTACAATACCATCAGATAAGAATATAAATATTGATATAGTATTTATAGTTACTAATATGGAAACTGGTCGAACAGGTTCAAGTAGAGATCATGGAGGTCCTTATGGTACACTAACAAATAAATCTCTTGGTTTTACCTATACCATGACAGACAAAGAAACTTCTTATTGGAAATACAGCTCTGTTAAATCTATCACAGCCACCATTACTTAATTTTTAGTTGACATTATAAACAAAATATTATATAATGTATAAAAGGAGAAAGTAAAAAATGAACATTCTTAATAATTTTAAACAAAAACTAAAGAAAGAAAATATTATTAAGTCTTTACTATGTTCATTATTAGTAAGTGCTTTAGTATTTATTTTCTTTCAACTATTTGTATGGTTTTTCCATCTTAATATTTTAATTAGCATTATTCCTTCTATTATTTCTTTTGGAATTTCTTTTCCTTTATTTTATTATAAGAAATTCAAGTATTCTGAAATTCAATTAGCAAAAAGAATTGATGATTTAGGATTAGAAGAAAGAGTAATAACAATGACTGAATTAGAGGGAAATGATTCTTTTATTGCTAAGAAGCAGAGAGAAGACACTGTTGAAGCTCTTAAAGAAGTTAATCCTGATAATTTTAAAATAAGATATAAAAAGCCTTCTATTTTCTCTGGATTACTTACTGCATTAGCTATATTGATTCTTTCTATGTCCTTCGCATTTCCTAACATCAGAGAAACAATTATTGCTCATGGAGAGCCAAAATATACAATTGAAGTATCTGCGGAAGGTCTTGGTTTTGTAATTGATTATTCTAAATACGAAAACCAATCTTTGATAAATGCCGTTTCTAAAAAACAAGAGCAAGATCAGATTGATAAAATTAATAATAAAGAAATAGTTGAATTAAAACAATTCCCGACTGCATTTTCAAATAGAATTTCTGTTAATTATAGATGTTTCGAAGATATTGATGCAACTATGGTTTTAGACGGTGCCAACTTTGAAGATATTTCTTATAAAATCAAATCTGATGAAACACATATTTTAATGGCACTGCCTTATAAAGGGTATGTGTTTATTGGTTGGTCAGACGGCTGTGTTTCTCCATTCAGAGAAATTGATAATTATTCCACTGACTTGATTGCGTTGTTCGATGAAGTAAGTTCCGTAGGTGAAGACTTACCAGATAAACAAAAAGAACCAGGAGATAAAGATGGATCTGATGGTGGTGAATCTGATGGAATTGGACCAGAAGGAAATGGAACTGGCAAAACAAATAACGATAATAGTTGGGGTGATGGAGCGAAAGGTTCGCCAGCAAATCAAGTAATCAACGGTGAAATTTATTATGGTGATATTTTTAATCAAAGCTATCAAGAAGCTGTTGAAAGAATAAAAAATGATACAAATTTAACAGATGCACAAAAGAAAGCTATAACTGATTACTTTGAATCAATAAGAAAAAATTAATTATAACAGATTTTCTGCTAAATTTAATGTAAAGAAAATTTTAGATAGTGCAAGTATCTTAATTTTAGAATTATTTATTGTATATATTATTGTAGATTATTTCTACTTTTTATGTAAATAGTTTGGATTGATATTGCTTGCACCTTTATCTTTTCAAACTATTTTTCTTTATTCTTATGGAGTTTTTTAATAGATGAAAATTAATAGAAGATATAATTACAGAATTTATCCTACAAAAGAACAAGAAAACTTCATAAATCAAAATATAGGTGCTTGTAGATTTTTATATAACAAAATGCTTGCTGATAAGAAAAATTATTATGAAAAAGAAAAGAAAAATTTACAGGTAACACCTGCTACATACAAAGCGGAATTTCCTTGGCTAAAAGACATGGATTCCTATGCTTTATGTAACGAACAGATGAATTTACAAACAGCATTTACTAATTTTTTCAGATCTCCTAAAGTTGGATTTCCTAAATTTAAGAGTAAGAAAATAGATAAATCTTCTTACACAACTTCTAATGTTAATGGTGTTATCAAGATTTTAGATGATAAACACATTAAGTTACCTAAGATTAAATCCTTAAGAATAAAACTGCATAGGCAACTACCAGAAAATTCAAGAATAAAATCAGCAACAATAGAAAGAAAACCAAGCGGAAAATACTTTATCTCCTTATGTATCGAGTATGAAAGCCAAGTACCTGATATAGAACTAGATAAAAATAAAGCAACTGGTTTAGATTATTCTTCACATGATTTTTATGTTGATTCTAACGGAGATAAAGCTAATTATCCAAAATATTTTAGATTATATCAAGATAAACTAGCAAAAGAGCAAAGAAAGTTATCTCTAATGAATAAAAGATCTAATAATTACCAAAAACAGAAAATAAAGGTTGCAAAGATTCACGAGAAGATAGCAAATTGTAGATTTGATTTTCTTCATAAGCTATCTACAGAATTAGTCAATAAATGTGATATTGTTTGCGTAGAAGATATTAACTTAAAAAGCATTGAACAATGCTTGAAATTAGGTAAATCAACTACTGATAATTCTTTTGGTAAATTCAGAGAAATGTTAAAGTACAAATTAGAAGAGAAAGGTAAGAAATTAATTAAAATAGGTAAATTCGAACCATCTACAATTATTTGCTCTGTTTGTGGTGCTTATCACAAAGACATCGTAAATTCTTTATCGGTTAGAGAGTGGATTTGTCCAGATTGTGGCACGCATCACGATAGAGATGTAAATGCTGCAAAAAATATTTTAAAAATAGGCTTAAATTAGTTGATTTAATTTCAAAAATATAGTAAAATAATATTAATAAATCAGGGTATGGACTGCCCGTAGAGCCTGCCGATACTTAGCTCGGTAGAGCTATTGAGCAGGAAGCTATTGACTTCTAGTCAATAGCAGTTCACCAGATTTTTTAGAGCTATACTACTTTTGGGTAGCTCTTTTTTGTATATATTTTAGGTAGTCGAAATTAGTTGACAAACAAAAACAAATATGTTATACTATTACTACAAAATAAGTATTAAGGAGAATTTATGTCGTTTCAAAAAATTTTAAATAAGGATTGCTTTGAAGGTATGAAAGAATTTAAGGACAAATCAATTAACTTGGTTTTGACTTCTCCTTTCTATAATACTAGTTCAAAGGCAACTAAAACAAACACTCTTTCACAGACAGGAATTAAAAAAGGTTCTTATCCAGCAATTAGATATGATGAATTTGTTGATAATATGACTGATGAAGAGTACTATGATTTTACATTAAGGCTTTTTGCTGAATTTGATAGACTCATTGTTCCTAATGGTGTAGTACTTTATAATGTTTCTTATGGAGTAGAAAACCCAGCAGGTATGTTTATTAATATAAGTAATATTTGCCAGAAGAGTAATTGGACTATTGCTGATGTTATTACATGGAAGAAACCATCAGCTATGCCTAATAATGTATCGAATAATAGACTAACCAGAATTGTAGAATATGTTTTTGTTTTGTGCAGAAAAAGTGAAGATAAAACTTTCTACATGAATAAAAAGATTTTATATAAAAATGAATCTGGACAAAATATATATGATAATATTTACAATTATGTAGAAGCAAGGAATAATGATGGTTGCAATTCGTTAAATAAAGCTACATACTCTACAGAACTTTGTAAGAAACTTTTACATTTATATGCAGATACAAAGAATGAGAACTTTACTGTATATGATCCTTTTATGGGAACAGGTACTACTGCTGCAGCATGTAAAGAAATGAATTTAAACTGCCTTGGCACGGAAATTTCAAAAGCACAGGTAGAGTATGCAACAAGAAGATTAGCAAACACTGGGACAGTAATTGATTTATTTAGTTAAGAGGTGATTTTATGTTTTGGTCTGATAATGAAAATGAAGTAGAAGAAGCATATAACATTTTTGTAGAAAAACATTTAAAAGATGTTAACAGAGTTAGTTATAAAGAAATTAAAGAGTTTGTTTCTGATACAGATTTACTTAACAAACTTTGTTGGAAACTTTATGATAACGGATATGAGGTGAATGTATTTCCAGGTAATCCTTATACATTTAAAGTTAAATTACTAGACCATAACAGACTTGGAATTGACATACTTTGTGAATTACTTGATAATGCAAAAGTACCATATTCAAAAGTAAACCATTCAGATGGTCAGATGGTTATCATAAAAAATAAGAAATCTAATACTAATAATAAAATTATTGCAGACTGTATTTCTAATAAGTTTTCTTATGGGCACGAATACGGATTACTTGAAATTTGTGGTGGTCTTACAGAAGAAGAAATAAAAGAAGATGATGTTAAAGGAAGATTAACACCTGAAGAAGTAGCAAAGAGATTTATTTATTGTTACAATAATAAAACAGATGTTTATAAGGAGTAAGTTAATGAATTTTAGAGTAGGTGATACTGTAAGAGTAAAAACAATTGATGAATTAATTAACGATAAAAATATTGAAATTAAATCAAGTGATATAATTGGTATTTATTTTGAATATAATAAATCATCCTTTAACATTATTAATAGTATGTGCAGATTTTGTGGAAAAGAGTATAAAGTAAAATCAATTAATGAGAAGAATGAATATTATGTTCTTTCTTCTGATACAGATGATGCAGATTTATATTGTTTCCAAGATTGGATGCTTGTGCCAACAGAAAAAACAATTATCATTACTACTGACGGAAGTAATAAAACCACTGTAACAAAAGGTAATAAAGAAGTATCAGTTAGTTTATATCATGAAGATAAATATGATGAATTTACAGGTGCAGTTGAAGCACTTTCTAAATTGTATGGAAGAAAATCACCGTTAGAAGAGATTAGAGAATTAAAAGGTGAAGAAGATCCAAATATTAAACCATATAAAGGAATTAAATATAAGTTAGAAATCAGCAAGAAACCAGAAGTAACAGAAAAATTTAAAGTTGGAGATACAGTAAGATTATTAAATACTTTATTTCCATGTACAACTGTTTATCCATATAAGTATTACATCACAGAGGAGAATTACAAAACACTTAATGGAAATATTTTTGAAGTAGAAGATACTCGTGATTATTTTATACACACTGATGGAAGAGATTATTTTTATCAAACTCTTGTAATCAAAAAAGGAAAACATTCTTATAGTTATCCTAGTTTCCTTTTTACTAAAGTATTTTCAGAAGAGAAGAAGTTTAAAACATATCTTGTAAGAGTAAACAAAACATCGATTGCTGATAAAAATACAAAGAAATTGGCAGGTAAGGTGTTATTGGTTAAAGAAGAAAAAGATGGTAAAGTTGTTGTAAATGGTCCTAAGAATAAACCATATATTATTCCTAAAAAATATACTTCGTTTCTGTGTTGTCCTAATGAAATAAATAATAGTGTGTACAAGGTTGGTGATAGAATCACGTTAACAGATGATACTGAATTCGCAAGAAAATATTCTAAAGGAACTATTGTTGAAAAATGTGGTGTTAATCTGTATAGGGTTATATATGATGACAACTTCAATAGATACAGAATTACTAAAACAAATGATGAAGTTTTGTATGATTGCTTGTTTCGTTTTGAGTAAAAATATAATCACTACTGCTTTTGTGGTAGTGATTTTTTTGCTAAACTTTAAAGAGGGGTATATTTTATGACAAATAATTTTGAATACTACTATACAAAATCGGCTATGGGGGAAATCACTGTAGATGATGTTGGTGATTGTGCCATTGAAGCCTGCAATGATGATGGATTTGTTTGGTACTTAATTATAGATACAAGCTTAGGTAACAGTAGGATTTTTGAGTATGGTCCTATTATGATTGACTTAGAAGAGTTACCTAAATCTGTTACATGTAAGTTTGATAGAATTGAGTTTGATGAAAGAAAAATAAACAAAAGAATAACAGAGTTTTTAAATTCACCGTACAAAAATATAACACAAGCAACAGTAGTACCAAAAGAAATTGCACTTGATAGTTGTATAGATATTATTGATTATATGCGAGGAGATCGTTTTTGATGAATAAATATAGTAATTTTCAAATATTACGTGGAACAACATAGAAAATAAAAGAATCAGAAGAATTATTATTACCTGGTCAACCATTAATTGATTTATAGACAAAAGAATTATATATATAGGTACATCTGCTAATACTAAAATTAAGGATTCTACACCTATTACTACATCTAATTTAATTAATGGTAGTGGCGAGTATTCTGTACAGCAGAAATATATTGAAAATAATACTGACTATTCTGCAAAAGCTATTGGGAAGAACGCAACTGCTTTTGGTGGTAAAAGATATAACAAACTTACCGATAGTGATAGAACACCAACATCAGCAGAGGGAAATTAGTCTTTTGCAGCTGGTGCAAGTTCGCATGCTTATGGTGATTACGCTGTGGCAATGGCAAAAGATAGTAAATCATACCAAGCAGCATCTTTTACTGTCGGTGGTGGAAATCAAACAGGAAGAACAGAAGCAGAATTTAATGACTTCTACTGGGATAGCGTAAATAACGTTGGCTTACACGGCGGTAGTAAAGATGCAAATGGAAATATAATAGATGCTTATGGTGACACTTACTCAGAGAGTTATTCTTTTGGCGGTACATTTGGTGAAGTAAACGTCAATAGAGGAAGAGATAGTATTGTAGGTGGCATCGGTAATAAAGTTGATGCTTTACAATCAGTTGTTGCAGGTGATAGAAATGTGTCAGTAACTGGTGCAAAGCATATTGTAGCAGGTTTTAACAACAACGTTGCTGATGTTAACAATACTGTCAATGGTGATTCTAACACTGTAACAGGACCAGACAACATCGTTGGCGGCTATAAAAACAACGTAAACGGACTTGCAAATACTATAAATGGTGCTAACAATACTGCAGAGGGTGATTATAATCTTATTGAAGGTCAAGCAAATATCACAGCATCAAGAAGTTCTACTATTGTCGGATACGCAAATGCAATTGGATATACAAGAGATGATAATCTGTCCAATGCACAAAAAACCGCACTAGAGGTTCGTGATGAATTTGTAGCAGGTGCAGGTAATACAGCATCACACGGAAATGGTGGCTTAATTGGTCTCGGATTAAAAACAGGGAAAAATGAGCAAGTAGTTGTAGGTACTGCAAATGAAGGCAAATCTGATACAGTATTTGAAGTAGGCAACGGAAGTTATACACAAGATGCTTCAGGTGCTATACACATAACAAACCGTAAAAACGCTTTTGAAGTTCTTAGTGATGGTCGTGCACAAGTACAAACAGCACCCAAAGAAGAAAAAGACATTGTGAGACTTGAGGAATTACATAAAATAGAAGCCAAATTAAATTCAAATATACTAAATGATCCTAATAAATTATATATTGTATTTGATGTACGGTTTACAAATAACACAAACACATTTCCAAGCAGCGATGACTGTAGTCTTAAAGTTCCCAAAGGATGTGTTATTGATTGGGGTGATGGCACAGTGGAAACATTTGCAGAAGCAACACTTAAACCAACGCACACATACACAGATGGAAATTAGTATCACATAATATCATTCAGTAACTATACAACAAATACATCTGCTTTCAATTTTGTACTGGGAATTAAAAAAGCAGTAATTGCATATTCGGACACACATATAGCAGATAGTGCCTTTTATGGTTGTTTCTCTTTAGAAGAAGTTATATTATCAACACAAACAAGTATAATTTATAAGAATGCATTTAATCAGTGCCAAAAATTAGTTAGTATAACCATACCAGAAGGCATATAGCAAATTGGTGCTGGAGCATTTTCAGCATGTCATCGTCTGAAGAAATTTAAAATACTTGCAACAACACCACCAAGGATTACTAATATTACTGAGTATAATAAAGGATGTTTTAATAACACTATAAGTGATAAATTAAGAATAATAGTACCAAAAGGATCTATAGATGCGTACAAAACCGCCGATGGATGGAGTTAGTATGCAGATAATATTGTATATGAGGTAGATAGTGGTGAAGTTAACTCTTTAATAAGTACAGCAACAGTCGGTAAACTAGATACCACAGGAGGTACTTTATCAGGAAACCTCACAGTTAATGGTAATTTAACTGTTAGTGGTAATATAACAGGTAAGGTGAATTTATATAGACACGATATAATACTTGCGCCAAATGCAGTCAATCAAGACTTAGCTGCAATGGAAGAAATACACGCAACCATCTACTCACAAAGCAATGCGAAAATTGATACAGTTGAGAAGTATTTGAATGCTGCTGGTATTTCAATTGTCTGTGCAGGAATAATTGGCTCTGTTTCTTTTGATGAGGCTACTGCTTTTGGATATATTATTGAGGATATCATTTATTGGATATATAAATACGACACTGTATTTGTAAAACGTGCTGTAATTTCAAGTGATAACATACAGAACGTTTACGATACTGTAACTGAGATTTAAGGAGAAATAAGGAATGGAAAGATTTTATTACAAAGACAACAAAGGAAATTTGTTCAATTTCAAATCGCCAAACTTTATTAAGTACAAAGAAGTAGGAGAAAAGCTTTACTTGAATGACGAAAACGGCAATCCTATTCTTGATGAAAACGGTGAGCAGAAATACAATATTGACAAGAAATTAGTTGAAGACGGATTGCTTGATGGGTACACACAAATCACAGAATAGGAATTTAAAGAGCTTACAAAACCGAAAGTTTATGTACCTACTCCAGAATAGAAAGAAGCGCAAGCTAAGAAAAAGCTAATAGCAGAAAAGAAAGCACTTCTCAATAAATACAGAGAAGATGTAGAGCAGGTAGATTTATTCGGAATGGAACGATCAGACTATGAAGAAAAGAAGATTGCTTGCAAAACACTTGTTGAAGAATTAAGAGTTCTTGAAAAACTATATAAGAGATAATAGTTCACTAATGGATCACACAATGAATCTCCTTGCGTTTTGCAGGTTGTTCATACATAATACTCCTTAATGATAGAGTGGTTACTGAAATATGTAACCACTCTATTTTTTAGTTGACTTCTTCTAATAAATGTGCTATAATAATAGCACAAAAGAGGTGAAAAGATATGAAATATATGGTTAGACTTAGAAACTATGAAGGTTCTGTGATTGATGGCGAAATTTATTGTGCAGAAAATAGGATTAAGGCAGAGCTTATGTATATGATCAGAATGGATAAACTTGGTATTAAAATGTCCAGAGAAGACTATATCACAGTGGAGGAATATGAGTTTTGAGTGCTATTGAATATATTTTAGAGTCTATTGATACAAAAACAACGCTTATCATAGATGATCTTGTATATACATTTGAGGGGGAAATTATATATGTTTAACTTTGCAGGAAAAACACCATATTTAGAGAGCTTATATGTAAATTGTGATTGTATGTCGCATGCTATTGAATTGTATATTTATGCAGGAAAAGATGAATATTTGTATGGAATTGATTGGCATGGTAGTTACAAGAAAATTAAATATCCCGATGTAACTTTTGGTGGTTTTTTAGAGTTTGAAAGATTTGTAAATGCTTGTCATAAAGTATCTGATTTTACAAGTAATTATGAAATTTTTTCTACTACGATAAATACTAAAAATGAGCTGTATGTAAATAATGGTTTTATTACCGTTAGTAGAGATGAAGAAGATTATTTATGGTTTACAAGACTTAATAATAACATGAAAGTTTGTTGGAATCTATGTTTAGCCACAGAAACAATAGAAGAATTTTTAACTAAACTTGATAGACTGTATGTAAAAGCAATTGGATTGGAGTGTGGAAAATGAACACAATTGATGACTTTTTTGATGAAAAAAGCACAGGAAAGTGTAAAAATAGTAGTTTTGAAATTGGAAGCATGTATAGAAAACAGATGAATTGTATGTTTTGCATTAACGGCTATTGCCATTTTGTTGGTGATTGTGATAGAAGAAAAGAAGAATTTTCAGGTTGGGATATTTCGTGAACAGTGTTGATTTAAGATTAGGAAATTGTTATGAAGAGTTAAAGAAAATACCAGATAAAAGTATAGATTTAATCTACACAGACCCTCCGTATGATTACAGAATTTTCAATGTAGAAAAAGAAGAAGATAAAGGTACTACAGAAATAAATAAAAGAATTACAGGCTACCTCACAAAAGTAGATGATATTACAGCAAGAAACTATGATTTAATCGCTTTTTGTAATGAGTGTATGAGAATAATGAAAGAGCCAAATATTTATGTTTGTTGTAATAAAGCACAAGTAATTGATTATTTGAATTTCTTTGTAAATGAACATCATCTTAAATATCAAATTCTTATTTGGTTTAAAACAAATGCTCTACCTACCTACTCTAATAAATATTTGGATGATTGTGAATATTGTTTATACTTTTACTCTACAGGAAAGTGTTATCCAAAGAACTATAAAGATGCACAGAAAGTATATACTTCACCTCTAAATGCAGATAGTGGTGTTTGGGGGCATCCAACCATTAAACCACTTGATTTTGTAAGAAGTCATATAAGTAATAGTACAAGACCCGGTGATATTATATTAGACCCATTTATGGGTAGTGGTACAACAGGACTTGCAGTAAAACAATTAGGTGAAGATAGAAAATTCATTGGTATAGAAATAAATCCAGAATATATAGAAATAGCAAAAATGAGAATTGATGGATATGAAAAACCGATTGAATTAGATAAGCAGAGTTTATGGTAATAAGAAAAACAGTAGGAACTTACCTACTGTTTTTTTTTCATATTTTATTGTCAAAAACTACGATTTTTAGGGTTATTTTTGTTTCTAAATTGAGTAGTGTTTATTTCGGAAAGTACAATTTCTGCTTCAAATAAATAAGTATTATCTGTGTCGAAAAGTACAAAAAGCTAACAATATATTTTCAACAAATAACGTGCAAGAATAAGGAAATTTAGGCACTATGAAAAAGCAGTAAAAAACAAAGCACACTGAAATCTGCACAAAAACCAATCTATTTTCAACAAGAGTACTTGAGTAGGTAAATATTCGACAGAACTATTTAAATGCAAAATATAGCTATCTGGTGCTTCCAGGATTGATTTTAGAAAGCACCTGCAAAAATAATCTACAAAAATTACTAATAAAACAGAGAAAACACCTGAAAAGCATAAGAAAAGTGTTTGTAAAATAAAAACGTTCACAGAAACCTATCTAATTTCAACAAGATTTATATGAGTCAAGTATTTTATCAAGCGAGCTATTTAAATCGATCCTGGTGCAAATTAGGGCTATCCAAATTGATTTTAAAAGTAAAATTACAAAATACAGTTGCAAAAGCTATGTTTTTGAACATTTAGATTGTTTTGTAACTTCATATAATGTTTTGATGAGCGCCGGCGCGCGGCTTTCAACCCGCTCTATTTTCTTTCCAGGACCTCCAAAAAATCTTATGTAGCGCGCTGCGCGCTTTTTCGTAAAGTTTCACTTTTTGCAAAACAATTTACCCCTAGCAGAAAGATAACCCCCTTAACCCCCCTAGAAAGAAGGTACCCCGCAGAGTACTTCATGTACTCTGCTCTTCGTCTATAAGTTACTTACTAGTATATTATTTATATTTATATATTATTA
>ERZ1034855.209-NODE-209-length-30962-cov-9.686446_pt1 | contig 30962 bp, 33 predicted proteins | sample MGYA00520699_ERZ1034855 | MGnify/ENA primary metagenome ERZ1034855 (study PRJEB33766, sample SAMN09781730) | gut metagenome | biome: gut microbiome | host: Homo sapiens | place: Madagascar | study: EMG produced TPA metagenomics assembly of the PRJNA485056 data set...
TCCAGTTTTATGGTCTGATACTTTTCCCCTTTGGCAAACTGCCCCACCATATTAGTCAGCGGTTTTATCCATTTGGGAAGATACTGCCTAAGCGGAATATATTCCCCAAACGGAACTAAATGGTTTTTGCTGTATATATCATGAATTTGCCCAAAATAATCCATCGCCGCCAGAGAATTATATAATAAATAGTCGCCGGTGTTTTGGTCATATCCGTCCTGCAGCATTCCCGCCAGCAAATAGCCTTTGGGCGGTACTGCTTCCTGCGCCATAAGCCGATGCTCTAAATCATAAGCCAAATTAAATGGCGAAGCTGTTTCTCCCCAAATAACAAAATCAACATTTTCAAGTCCATCGGCACGGCTCAAATCAATATATTGCGCAAAATTCTTTTCAACCGCGTCGCGGCTCCATTTCATAGTTTGCGGAATGCTCGGCTGTACCAAACGCACGCGAATTTGCTCTCCAACGTTTAATTTACCCCATTGCACTAAAGCAAAATCGCCGTATATGTATAGCCCCGAAATCAGCAGCAACGAGCAAAACGGCGCCCAGATATTGCGCTTGTGCGGATTCAGCAGCCAAACCGCCGGCAGCGTCGCGATAATCACAATCAGCATAGATAAACCATAAGTTCCCCACCACGCTAAAGTTTGCAGCCATATTGGATTAAATGCCAATACAGAACTAAGCGGATTCCACGGAAAACCGGTTAAAAACACACTACGCAGCCACTCAGAGCTTAAAAACCAACCAGCGGCAAGAAGTAAAATTTTACTGAATTGGGTTTTGCCGAATTTCATCAGCGCAAACGGAAAAATCGTAAACAAACCAAAAAATCCGCCGCCCAAAAGCAAAACAAAAGGATACATCCAACCTGTTTTGGCCGCGTCTATCAAAAGCGCGTTTCCAACCCAATAAAATCCGGCGGAAAAATAACCAAAACCAAACCAATAGCCGATTGCCGACAAACGTTTTACAGAATTTTGTCCCTGACTCAAGGCAAATACGCCGCAAAAAGCGACAAACACCGCCCAAGTATGATAAAACGGCGGCAAAGCGGCAACCAGCAACAAACCAAACAGCAGCGCCGAGGTTTTATATCTCCGCGCTGCCGTTTCGCAAATTTTTTGCCATATTGCTTTTAGTTTTGCCACTTAGTCTTCCTTATACGGATTCGCAATACCCATAGACTGCAAAATTTCTATCTCAAAGCCTTCCATATATTCGGCTTCTTCTTCTGTTTGATGGTCAAACCCCAGCAAATGCAGCAAACCATGCGCCAACAAATGACAATAGTGGTCATGCAGCGAAATTCCTTCAATATCGGCTTCTTTCTGCATAGTTTCAAAAGCGATGATAATATCTCCCAACTCAATTTCCTGATACAAATCACGCTCTTGCGCAAAACCTTCAAAATCCACATTGGCAAAAGAAAGCACATTTGTTGGCTTGTCCATACCGCGAAACTCTTTATTTAGAGCATGCACACGCCCATCGTTGCTTAAACATACATTTACAATAATCGGCAAACCGGCGTGTAAAACTTCCGATTCGGTATGTTCCGCCACATAGTCAAACACGGCGTTTTTAACATCTTCCGACACCTTTTCTATTTGAGAAACTGCCGAACTCCAGCGGTTATCTTCAACATCTAAATTCAAAAAACTATCAATCATGTTCTTCTTGCAGCTTTTTGCTTTTTTCTTCATAGGCTTGAACGATTTTAGCCACCAAACCATGACGCACAACATCGTTGGAGCTGAATGTTACCGAAGAAATATTCGGCACATTGCGCAAAGTATCCAAAGCATCGCGCAAACCGGAAATCACACCGCGCGGCAAATCTACCTGACTCAAGTCGCCGTTCACAACCATGCGAGAGTTTTCGCCCAAACGGGTCAAAAACATTTTCATCTGCATCGGTGTGGTGTTTTGCGCCTCATCCAAAATCACAAACGAATTTGCCAAAGTACGTCCGCGCATAAACGCCAACGGAGCAATTTCAATTTCGCCCAGCGCCAACTTTTTATCAACCTGCTCTGCCGGCAGCATTTCGTACAAAGCATCATACAGCGGACGCAGATACGGGTCTACTTTTTCTTTTAAGTCACCCGGTAAAAAGCCTAGGTTTTCACCGGCTTCCACCGCCGGACGTGACAAGATAATTTTATCAATCGTACCTTCAAGCATCATAGAAACAGCCAGCGCCACCGCCAAATAAGTTTTACCCGTACCGGCAGGGCCAAGGCCGAATACCAGTTCGTTTTTCATCATTTCCTGAATATATTTAGCTTGGGTGGCCGAACGCGGATAGATATAGCGTTTTTTAGTTTTCAACACAATATCATTTAAGTTCTGCTTATCATCTTCCGTATGGCATTCTCCGCTCATACGCACCGCAGCTTTAACTTCTTGCTCGCCGATTTCAATACCGCGGCTCACTTTATTATAAAGCAGCTCAATAGCATTTTTAGCGCTTTCAACATCACTGGCGGCACCTTTAACCGTAATTTGATTGCCAAAGCTCAAAATTTCTACATTCAGCATTTTTTCAATCAGACGCAAATTTGAATCTGCCGCCCCCACCAGCTGTTGCACAAGTTGATTGTTAAACAGTTCAAAACAAATTTCAGCCATGACTAAATCTCCTTTCCGCTTAAAGAGTTTGTGGTGGCTTCGGTAACCTCCACATCTATAATTTTATTTATATTAGCACTTTCCGTTTCAATATGCAAGTTTTGCATATACGGTGTACGCCCGATTAGCTGCCCTTTATGGCGGCCTTTTTGCTCAAACAGCACCGGCATAACTTTGCCCACGCAAGATTTATTAAACGCCTCTTGATAAGAAAACAGCAATGTTTGCAAAACATCCAAACGTTCTTTTTTAATTTTTTCTTCTACCTGATTAGGCATAATCGCCGCCGGAGTACCTGCTCTACGACTATATTTAAATGAAAACGCCTGAATATATTTTACTTGGTTTACCACATCTAAAGTCGCCTGAAAATCCTCATCAGTCTCTCCCGGAAAACCGACAATAAAATCTGAAGACATTCGCAAATCCGGATTGGCTTTCTGCAGTTTTTCCACGATTCGCAGATAATCTCCAGAAGTGTGTCGGCGATTCATCGCCTTTAAAATTTTATCAGAACCAGATTGAATCGGCAAATGCAAATAAGGCATCAAAACTTTCAAATCACGGTGACATAAAATCAAATCATCATTTACATCAGCCGGATATGAAGTAGTGTAACGCAGGCGCTTCAAACCATCCAACTCTGCGACTCTTCTCAACAAATAAGCAAAATCACGTTCTTTGCCGTTTTCGTCTTCGCCGTGATACGAGTTCACATTCTGCCCAAGCAAATTTAGCTCCAGAGTACCTGTGGCAATCAAACGTTTTGCCTCTTTCAGCACTTCGGCGACCGGACGCGAATATTCGGCGCCTCGGGTATACGGCACCACGCAGTAAGTGCAGAAATTGTTGCAGCCCTCCTGCACCGCTAAATATGAGCAAGCCCCCTGTGCCTTATTTTCCGGCAAAAAGTCAAATTTGCTGTCGGCAGAAAATTCGGTATTCAGCAAACCGGCATGACCTTTTTTATGTTCTATTTCTTTCAGCATCTGCGGAATTTTATAATACATCAAAGGACCAACAGCAAAATCCACAAACGGCGCGCGTTTTACAATTTGCTCATCCTCAGCCTGAACCACGCAGCCGGCCACGCCGATAACGGTTTTTTTGCCGTTTTCCAAACGCTCGTCGGCAATTTCGCGGGCGCGTCCTAAATCAGAAAATAATTTTTCCGCCGCTTTTTCCCTGATATGACATGTATTGAACAGCACCAAATCGGCGTCCTCTTGTTTTTTTGCTTCTTCGTAGCCTTCGTTTTTCAGCATATCGGCAATGCGAGATGAATCATAAACATTCATCTGGCAACCGAAAGTTTTTATAAAATATTTTTTAGACACGGCGTCTCCATAAAATTGTTAAAATATGACTTTATTATGTACGCCAAAGTTTAATTTTTTACAAATATTTTTTTGTTGAAAAATTAACAGATTTTCATTAACATAAAAGGCAGTTTAAGATAAGGAGAGCTGTTATGGACGGCATTAGAGAAATTTTACCATCATATTTGGATTCGGCAAGCACCGAAGAAAAGCGGATTTTTTTTGAAGTGCTTATCGCTGTGGCCGGCGCCGACGGCAATTTTGACAACGACGAATTAAAGTTTATTACCGAAGCGGCGGTTTCTCACGGCATTGACAATCTTTCAGAAATTATAGAGGGACAGGACACCGAAAAGGTTATAAAAGATGCGGAAAACATTAAAAACCGCCATTTAGCTTTGGAACTGGTGCGTGAAATGTGCATGCTTTCGCACGTTGACAATGTTCTTTCGGACAATGAAACGCTTATCATCGGCAAAATCGGCTTAGCCATGGGCGTAGAACTGGAAAAAATAGAGCAAATCAGCAACTGGATTATTGACCATATTATCTGGCTGGAGCAGGCAAAAATAATTTTTGAGGAAAAAGACTGATGTTTCCCTATCAGGACGGCAAATATTTTGATTCTTTATATCAGGTGGTGCAGCAATGCTATCCGCAGCTTGATAAAGCCGGAGCGCGCGATGTTCTGCGCGAGCTGATTCTGGCGCCTAAATCCGATTCCATAACTATCGGAAATGCTCAATATTCCCGTTCTGAAGTTATTCAGACTCTGCAATATCCGCTGAACGGCGAAAATGAAGAAAAGCCGTTTGACGAACGCTATCATGACCTTATGGAAGCGGCCTTAAAAACCATAAAGCATATGAATGACGGCTATATAACCGAAGAAGATTATGAAGAGCGCAAAAACTTTTTAGACAAGATAAATAAAAAAGAATTTCAGGTATTCACTCTTTTGGCATTGCTGGAATCATGCCGTTTTTCAGAGGATTCCGAACTCATCAGACAACTTATTTATAAAGTGAGAAGCCTGCGCGAGCTTAACGACCTTATCCGCCAATATACCAAAGACGCGGTTGCCGTAAACACCGATGTGCAGGATTATGAACGTGCCAAGCTTATATATAAAATGCTGAAATCGCTGCAGGGACTGGGCTATGGCTATACTATCAGCCCTAAAGAAAAAGAAAATCTGGGTATCAGTCACGATGATGACGAAGACTTGTCGGAGGATTATTCTTTTGACAACTGGCTGCGGAGGCTCATGCTGCTGCAGCTGCGGCGGGAAACCCGCGCGACCGGCGCCATAAATTCAAACAACCTCAGCGCCATGTTTGAATCAAACATCGGGAAAAGCTCTACATTTTTTGACGATATCGGCGGACGCATTTCCGAACTGCGCGGCGCTTTGCAAAAAAGAAGGTTTGACAGCAGCCGTTTTAATATGCTAGAAGAAAACTATGAAAGCGGAAAGTCCAACCGCTAATACGTTATAGGAGAAAAAACAAATGGGAATTATCGGACTGTTTCTTATGCCTGTACTTGATATTTTAAGCGCGGTCATCGGAATTTATTTCAAAATCGTCGCCGTGGATATTATCCTGTATTGGATGCTGCACTATAAGCTGATGACTGTCCACAATAAATATGCCGAAAAATTCATGCAGATTTTGAAACTGCTGACAGAACCGGCTTATAAATATATCCGTGCTAAAGTTCCGCCTTTTGCCGGATATGACATTGCTCCGTATGTTTTGCTGCTGTGCATTGCGTTTGTCGGTTCGTTTGTGACCCATTTCAGCCGCTGGATTGAACAGTATATGCAATGAGTTTTTTCAGCGCCGAAAAAGACAGCTATCTTTTACGCATAAAACTTGCTCCCGGAGCTTCTTTTAACGGTTTTCGCGGCATATTCTGCGATGAAAATATGCAGGAATATCTCAAATGCGGCGTTACGGCGGTTCCCGAAAAAGGCAAAGCCAACAAAGCTTTAATATTGCTGCTGGCAAAAACTTTGAAAATCGCCAAAAACAAAATATTGCTTGTCAGCGGCGAAACCGACCACCAGAAAAAACTGCGTATAAATATTTTGCCGTCTGCCGAGTTTACGGCAAAATTAGATGATTTAATAAAGGAATAAACATGACTGCCCGAATTATAGACGGTAAAAAAATTGCTGCCGGCATCCGCGAAAAACTTAAACAAAAAATTGCGGCTCTGCCGTCTGCGCCTCAGCTTGCCATTGTTTTGGTCGGCAACGACGAGCCAAGCCTTATTTATGTCCGCAACAAACAAAAGGCCGCCGCGCAAATCGGACTGCTGTCGCAGCTGCATCATCTGGATGAAAATATCTCTGAAGAAGAGCTGCTGAAAATTATTGCTCAGCTCAACGCCGATTCGGAAATAAACGGCATTATCGTGCAGCTGCCTCTGCCCAAGCATTTAAATACCAACCGTATCATTAACGCTATTTCTCCGCTTAAAGATGTGGACGGCTTTCATCCCTATAACACCGGCATGCTGCAAAACAATGAAAAACCCTATTTTATTGCCGCCACTCCGCTGGGAGTTATGCAGCTGATTAAAAGCGTTTCGCCCAATTTAAGCGGCAAAAACGTTGTGCTTATCGGCGCTTCTCTGATTGTCGGACGTCCGCTGGCGACTTTGCTGCTGAATCAAGAATGCACCGTCAGCATAACTCATGCCCAGACCCGCAAAATTAAGGAACTGACTTCTAAAGCCGATATTTTAGTTGCCGCCTGCGGGGTTGCCAAATTGGTTAAAGCCAATTGGATAAAAGAAAACGCCATTCTGATAGACGTCGGCATAAACCGCAAAAACGGCAAGCTTTGCGGCGATATAGATTTTGAAGATGTTAAAGAAAAAGCTTTGGCTATTACTCCGGTTCCGGGCGGGGTAGGCCCTATGACTATCGCCATGCTGCTTTCAAATACAGTTGACGCTTATTTATTGCACCATCCCGGCCTTTAATTTACGGCGGAAGTGATTATATCTTTTTCCACACAGGAGAAAAGATATGAAAAACACCGCATCCGGCTATATTGTGGCTTTTGACCGCAGCAGCCTTAATCTAAAAATTTTACGCCATGTTTTAGAAAAAAGGCACATTAAAACCTTTGGCACCAACAATCTTTTCCGCTTGCTTAACTATATAAAGGAGCTGAAAATTGACGCTTTGCTGGTTACGCTTCATCACAACGACAAACCGGCAAAGGCTTTGCTTTATGAACTCAGCAAACATCGGCTGAACTTTCCGTTGATTATATTAAAACCGCAGAAAATGCCGCTGGATCCAAGCATTAAAGCTGCGCACTACATCACAGAAGCCGATTCGGCTAAAAAGCTGCTGAATATTTTAGAAAGCTACAGCCTAGGCAGCAAACAGCACCAGATTATGCTTTTGAACAAGTATTCTCCGAATGCCGAAAGCTTCTGCAGCCTTATTCCGGAACTGAATGACAGCAACTGTTTTGAAGTGCATTCGCCGGACGCGGCGCAGCAATATCTGCAGAAAAATACCCCTAATGTGATATGCGTTGAATACGGACAGCCTTTTAAGCCAGTGCCGCACCTGATGAACCGCCCGCATATTTTTTATGTGGACAGACAGCATGATATTGCTGAAATCCGAAAATTTTTACAGTAAATTCCTTTAATAGATATATTGTTTATTAAAGGAAAAATCATGGGCTTTAACAAATTTATCCGCAGAATATATGACGGTGTTTTTCATCTTTCCGAGGGCAATGCGGCCATGTATTGGCTGTTTGCCGTGTCATTTATAGAAAGCTCGTTTTTTCCGATTCCGCCGGATGTCATGCTGATTCCTATGATCTTAGCCACTCCGCAGAAAGCTTGGAAAATTGCCGGAACCGCCACAGCCGGCAGCGTTATCGGCGCCTATCTCGGCTATGCTATCGGCTTTTATTTTTTCCAGCTCATCGCCGAGCCGTTGCTGAATTTTTACGGCTACTTAGAAAAATTCAACTCCTTTAAAGATTTATACAATGAACACGGCGCGTGGATTGTTTTCGGTGCCGGAATAACTCCGTTCCCATACAAAATCATCACTATTGCCAGCGGCGTAGTGCATATGAACTTGGCTGTTTTTACCATTGCTTCCGTTATCGCCCGCGGCATGCGCTTCTTTTTAGTAGCTTGGCTCTTAAAAAAATACGGCGAAACCATGCGGGTATTTATAGAAAAAAATCTGGGCTGGCTTTCGGTTGTTTTTCTGCTGCTGCTAATCGGCGGATTCGCTGCCATAAAATTTATAAACTAAAGCCGTTTTTTCAGCCTTACCATATAATCTATGACTTTGGGATTATTCCATTGCACGGCGCCGGTTACCTGACCCACTTCCAGCCCATTGCGGTTAATCAGCAAGGCTGTCGGCGTAACCATAATCCCCATGCCGTCCATAAATCCGGCTTTTTTATCCAGATAGCTGACCAGATTCGGCGCGCCGAACTTTTTTAGAAAAGCTCGTTTTTCATCATAGCTGCGCCATTCGCCGTCCGGAGAAATCAAAATAACCCTGATTCCTTTGTCGGCAGTAGCCAAAGCAAAATCATTCAGCGGCTTTAAATCGGCCAAGCACGGGCCGCAGCGTCTGGACCAAACCACCGCAATCAGCAAATCAGCACCGAAAGTTTTCAGCTTATACGGTTTGCCGCTGTCGCCGTAAAAACTCAAATCCGGCACATAGCGCGGCTGCGGAAACAGATTCAGCTTAGCCTCTGCGGTTTGGCAGATTTCCATAAAGACAAACAATAAAATCAAACTTTTAAAAATTTTATTCATTCCTTAACAACTTTCTGTTAAAAATAAAAATTAGCTTTCACATTTAACAATACTTGTGTTAAATATATTTCAAATACATCAAAAAAAAGGTTAAAAAATGAAATCTTTGCAAAAAATATTGTTAATTATCTGCCTTTTGGGCTGTTTAGGCGCATTATCTTCCTGCGGACGCTATTCCGCGCCGTCTCCTATTGAGGGCAGCGGCTATCCTCACAACTATCCGCATAACTAGAGGCTGAAAAATGGCAGAAAAAAATATAAATACTATTCCTTATGTAGAATTTGCCGACAACGCCAATGAGCGCACGCCGTGCGTTTTGGTTTTGGACTGCTCAGGCTCTATGCGCGGCGAACCGATAAAACAGCTTAACGCCGGTTTAAGCGCTTTGGAAAAAGAGCTGAAAGACGATATAGACGCCAGTTCCCGCGTGCAGCTGCTGATTATTAAGGCCTTTGGCAAAGATGAAGTAAAAGTTACATCCGACTGGACTGACGCCATGAACTTTACGGCTCCGGTTATGGAAGCGGGCGGGCTGACCCCGTTAGGCAAAGCTATGGAGCTGGCTTTGCAGAAAATAGAAGAGCAGAAATGCCTGTACGACAACTGCGGAATTACTTCCAAGCGCCCGTGGATTTTCTTAATCAGCGACGGCGAGCCGACCGACTACGGCTGGGAAGAGTCGGCGGAAATCTGCCGCTATGCGCAAAAAAATAAAAAAGTTGTAATCCATGCTATAGGCACGCAGGGCGCAAACTTAGAAAAATTGGCTAAATTTTCTTTGCTGCCGCCTAAACGCCTGACCGGTTTAAAGTTTACGGAGTTTTTCCTCTGGCTGAGCCGCAGCGTTTCCTGTATTTCCAAGGCGGCGCCTAACGCCAACCATTACTTAGACGATATCAACGATTGGAACGAAAAGAAATAGCCGATGAAAAACAACGGGCGCATAAATGTATTTTCCACCAGCATCCGCGGCGCTTTGCACAAGTCGCTGGGTTTGCCGTGTCAGGACTACAGCTGCGCCCGCTCGGCTAAAAATAAGCTTGTCGCTGTTGTTTCTGACGGCGCCGGTTCGGCAAAATACAGCAAAACCGGTGCTAAAATCGTCTGTGACACCTTATGCGATTTGCTGATAAATTCAGATTTAAAGACGATTCGCCGCGATGTGGAGCAAGCCATAAGCATTGCCCGCCGCAAGCTGCTTTTCCATCGCTGCAATCCCGGCAAAAACAGCGCCGGTCTCATAAATTTTTCGGCAACGCTGGTCGGTGTGTTTTATCAAAATAACAAAGGCGTATTTTTTCATATCGGCGACGGCGCCGGCATTGCTTTCAAAAACGGCGATTACGGCAGCTTTATAATTTCCGAGCCGGAAAACGGCGCTTTTTCCTGTGAAACGTATTTTTATACTATGGATGACTGGAAAGACTGCCTGCGCTTTACGGAATTTGAAAATGCCGACCGCGTTTTGCTGATGACGGATGGAGTTACCGGATTTGCTTTTTCGGGAGATTTCTATAAAATCCACCGCAACTTTTTGATTCCGGTAATAGAATATTTGGAAAACGAACCACGCAAAACTTATGCCGAAGAGGCTTTGCGCAACACTTTGGGTAATAGCCGCGCCCAGCGGATTAACGCCGATGACAAAACAATTTTATGGGCAAAACTGCAATGACCGAAGATAATACCTACTTAGCTTTATATCCCGACGGCAAACACGAGGAAATAACTCTCGGCAGCCTGCTGAACAAAGGCGGCGCCGCCGGCAAAATTTTTGAAGTCAACGGCCAGCCCAAAGTCGTGGCTAAAATTTTTCATGAGCGGGAAAAAAGCGAAAGCAACCGCAAAAAATTGGAAGCCATGCTGCACAACAAGCCGAATATTCCAACCCTCAGCAACGCCGGAGTAGAATATATCCAGATTGCGTGGCCTATTGCCCTTTTGGAAGACCGGCAAGGCTATTGCATGGGCTACTTAATGCCGCTGATAGACACCGAGCAGGCGGTTTCGCTTGACCACCTGATTCAAAAAGCCGTGCGCCGCAAGCTGGGGCTGACCGAACTTTATATCAACCGCGTATTTGCCGCCTATAACATAACTTCTGTCGTGGCGGCTCTGCATGCCTGCGGACACTATATTATAGACCTGAAGCCGTCCAACGTTTCTATCTATAAAAAAACTATGCTGGTTGCGTTATTTGACTGCGACGGATTTTCCATTAAAGGCGAAAACGGCGCACGCTATCCGGCCGAATATGTAAGCGAAGAATATATTTATCCGGAGGGAATGAACGAAACCTGCGAAAATATGGGCGAAGAACAAGATAAATTTGCCTTGGCTGTCATTATTTTCAAGCTGCTGAATGACGGAATCCATCCTTTTTCCGGTACGCCGCGCAACAAAAAAGACCCGATGCTGTCTATTCAGGAACGCATTGCCGCCTATCATTATGCTTACGGCATTTGGCCGGATACCTATCAGGCGCCGCACCCTTACAGCATGCACGATTATTTTGACAAAGAAACCATGACTCTGTTTGAGCGGGCTTTTACCAAAGGCAACGAGCGTCCGACAGCTCTGGAATGGCAGGACCGTTTGGCCTATCTGCTGCAAAAAGGACATCATTATCAATGCAAAAAAGACCATAACCATATTTATTTTACCCCTAAAGGCTGCGGACTATGTATGATAAATGAAAAGCTCAAAGCCAACCTGAACAGTATCAAAAAACAGCAGGAAGCGCCGCAGACGATTCGCGGCGTGGATGTGGCGTCGCTGACAACCGAAAAAATTACGCAGCGCCTGCAAAAGCTTGAAAATGTCAAATTTATGCTGCACAAGGGCTATCATCTGTTTTTAGCGGTTTATCTGCTGTTTTTTACCTTTCTGTTTAAGCTGATAGCGCCGTTTGCTCCGCTTTTGAAAGAAATGGGAATTTTTATACAGATGATTTTCATCTTGTTTGCCGCCGCCGGTATTAACCGCCTGCTTTCGCTGATTCCGCAGTATATTCCTGAAACTAAAAACCAAAATATTTTAAGCATGCTGCAAATATATGCTTTTATCTGCTTAATAATAACATTTTTATCACTTAACAATCTATCGTTTGATATATTCAAACTTGCGGAATAGCCTGATTGTTTCTGCAAAGAAACTATACCACTTAAAAGTGCCTACTTTATTTTTTTTATAAACGGTTTTATATTCTTAACAGTTAAACATTTTAAATAGAGGAACTGATGAAAGAACTCCAAAAAATAAAATTATCCGGCGCTGAAGTATTTCCACTGGTAGAAGGCGGCAAAGGCATCAACGGTACTGACGGTAAAAGTTCTGGTGCTTGGGCAAAAGAGGGCGGAGTCGGCACCATCTCTATGGTCAGCCCAACAGCATTGGATAATAGCGGCAAAGAAATTCCTGAACTGTTTCATGAAAAAATTCGCGAAAAGCGGCATCGTGAAATGGTTGAATATGCCGTAAAAGGAGGTATTTCACAGGCGCAGATTGCCCACGAAACAGCCGGCGGAAACGGCAGAATTCACATCAATATGCTGTGGGAAATGGCAGATTCCGAAGAAGTTATCACTCGTGTTTTAGACGGTGCAAAAGGTCTTATACACGGTGTCACTTGCGGTGCCGGTCTGCCATACAATCTGGGCACCATAGCTTCTGCTCACGGTGTTTACTATTACCCTATTGTTTCATCTGCCCGCGCTATGCAAATTTTATGGAAACGCTCGTTTAAAAATTATGCCGAATATTTAGGCGGCGTAGTCTATGAAGACCCCTGGCTTGCCGGAGGGCATAACGGACTGTCCAATGCCGAAAATCCACTTGAGCCACAACGGCCATACGAAAGATTGGTTGCCTTGCGCAAAGCTCTGATTGATTTGGGTTTGCCGGAACTGCCGATAATCATTGCCGGCGGAGTCTGGAGTTTGGCCGATTGGCAGGATTATATCAACAACCCAGAGTTGGGTAATATAGCTTTTCAGTTTGGCACTCGTCCGATGATTACAACAGAAAGTCCGATTAGCGATGCGTGGAAACAGCTTATGCTTAACACAAAAAAAGGTGATGTGATACTGCAAAAATTCAGTCCTACCGGATTTTATTCCTCTGCCATAAAAAATAAATTTTTAGCCAACCTGATGCGTCGCAAAGCTGCGGAAATTGTTTACAGTCCTACCGCGACTCCTGAACTAAGTCTGCCTGTGGCAATTTCTTCGGCAAAAACCGTTTATGTTGCTCCAACGGCTCAAAATCATATATCCGAACAACAGCGTGCCGGTTATACGGTTATAAAAGAAACACCGGATTCCACATTGGTATTTTTGACACCTGACGAATGGATGGAAATGCAGCAACAACGCGCCAAATGCGTAGGCTGTTTATCACAATGCCAATTTTCGGCATGGTCGCGCGCCAACGGCACCACCGGCAAAATACCTGACCCACGCACATATTGCATACACCATACTTTAATGGAAATCGGCCACGGAGGCGATGTGCAAAATAACTTGGCCTTTGCCGGTCATAATGTCTATCGTTTCGGCAGCGACCCGTTATATGCAAACGGGCATATCCCGACTGTACACGAGCTGTTTACAGCCATTTTAGCCGGAAACTAAAATTCTAAGGTCAACAGGCAGAAATCTGTACCTAATATGCAGGAATTACAAGCACTTTGCATATCAGACAGGGTTATATTATGCAAGCATTTTGAAGATTCTCCGCATTTTGTATCACCATAAAAAGTGATAGCATCATGGGCGTTTCTAAAAATATAGGCATATTGCAAGGAGACGTGCAGTGGCTGCACAAAATTGTTCAAAAATTCCACACATAATTTGCCGGAAAAAGTATCAGAAGTACGAGCATCATCTATGGTAGAATCTGCGCCGAGAGAAATATCATAAACCAAGCGAGAACCTCGGGAAAATACAGCAACCCAGTTTCCGGTTGTATCATACAATCTGTTGTTTTCAGAAATCCAACCCTCTGGCAGCAAATTCATAGCCTGTATGGTATCGTTAAGACGAATTTTGCCGTCTGAATTAGTTGTACGCTGCGCTCTGATATCATCCATATGTTCCAGCAGTCCTGAGGTTAAATAGCTGTACCCCTCCAGCGTTTTATTTATTTTCCATTTTTCCATAGCTTTGGAGTAACCTGCAATTCCGCCGACTGACAATACTCCTATAATCGCCAGCACGCCAAGCATTTCTATCATACTGCGGCCAGATTGGGAAAAAGTACCAACCCCGCGTCCCCAGCACCCGTCATTCTTGGGTTTATCCCAAGAATCTTCTCTCAACCAGCACTTATGCAATAATAAGGCTAATTTATTGACTAGGTTAGGGACTCGCTGCCAGAATATTCTAGGCACAAGGCCTAGAATGACTGGTGCTGGAGGCGTGAGCTTAGTACCTCCACCTACTTTTCCCCTGCTCTTTCCTTTGAAAAATTCTATCCCCTTAAACATCTTATTCCTCCTTAATTGTGTAAAAAAAACGACCGTTATTTTTACACAGCGAAACAGACGGCAGTAAAATGTTGTAAAAACAGCAAAAAACATCGCAAATATAAAAAGTTATTGCAAATTCCGGCAACCTTTGCTAGACTATAAAAAACAGCCTAAAAACTGTCCATTTTAAACGGTCGTTTTTTTTACACAATTGAGGTTGTTACAACTATTTGATTTTATCATCAACTTTACCTAAAAACTATTCATAAGGTATGCTTTTACAAGCAATTACTTTGTTTATTATACTTTATTTCTTCCATTTTTCTTTAATCGCATATTTCCTTTAGTATTGTTGTTTTTTATGAAATATACGATTCTTTTTTATTCTCAATCGTTCGTTTTCTGTTTTTATTTTTCACGGCGTACAAAAAATAAAAGAAGAGTTGCAAAAACATGATGTTAAGATTATTGTTATGGAGGCAACAGGAGGATATGAATATTTAGTTTCCAGCAGTTTAGCAACTGAATATCATGTCAGCGTAGTAAGTCCGTATTTTGCGTCATCTTTTAAACATTCCTTTGGTAAGCTTACAAAAACAGATATAATAGATGCGCAAAGTCTGGCTCTATTTGCTGAAAAAGTGCAACCGCGAGAACAAGGTGTTTTAACCGCAGTACAAAAAGAGATGAAAGAACTTTTATTTAGAAAACAACAACTTGACGAAATGATTATACAAGAGAATAATCGTTTACAAACTGTTGTGAGTAAAGACATTGCCAAAAGTCAAAAACAACATATTAAATATCTTGAAAAACAAAAAGATAAAATAATTTCTATGTTGCTCGATAAGGTTAAACAATCTGATGAGTATAAAGAGAAATTTGAAATTTTGCAAAGTATACCAGGAATTGGTCCTATTATAGCCCTTAATTTGCTGTGTGATGTTCCGGAACTTGGCACATTAAACAAACGACAGATTGCTTCTTTAGTAGGTTTAGCTCCACACAATAAACAAAGCGGTTCAACATTTAAGAATGGTAAAACACTTAGAGGCAGGAGATTAGTTAAATCAGCGTTATTTCTCGGAGTTATGGCCGCTGTAAGATTTAATAAGGATTTTAAAAGAAACTATGAACATTTGCTAAATAATGATAAATGTAAAATGGTGGCTTTAACTGCATGTGCTAGAAAACTTGTTATTATTGCTAATACTTTAATTAAAGAAAAACGTAAGTGGCGAAATTGATTTTTATTGCTTGACTTTTTTCATAATAACCTGGAAGTTCGTAACCATTATGTGAGAAATGGTGTAGCATATTAGCTATTGTGAATATAGCATATTTTGCTACCTTCCAGCCAAAACCAGAAAGCATGCAAAATTATCGCCTTTACACAAGACGCTAGTTGAGGGGTTACCACACCCCGAACAGGCTATCGCCTGTCTGCGTATAATTTTAATCAAACAAAGCACAAAAGTAAAGATGTTTTCAAAACTTGCTGGGCGAAAATGTTTTAGCTATTGATTAAAGCGAAAAAATAAATTATCTTGGCCGCAAGAAAAGGAGAAGTTATGTCTGATTTAAGTTTAATCCGCAATTTTGCCATTATTGCCCATATTGACCACGGCAAGTCCACTATTGCCGACCGCCTGATTGAATATTGCGGCGGTTTGCAGCACCGTGAAATGACGGAGCAGGTTTTGGATTCTATGGATATTGAAAAGGAACGCGGCATTACCATTAAGGCGCAGACCGTACGCTTGAACTATCACGCCAAAGATGGAAAAACTTATCAGCTTAATTTAATAGATACTCCGGGACACGTTGACTTTACATACGAAGTTTCCCGCTCGCTGGCTTCCTGCGAAGGCTCGGTATTGGTGGTGGACGCCACGCAGGGAGTGGAAGCCCAGACTTTGGCAAATGTCTATTTAGCGTTGGATAACAACCACGAGATTGTTACAGCGTTAAATAAAATAGATTTGCCGTCTGCCGAACCTGAAAAAGTAAAGCAGCAAATAGAAGATGTGATTGGCTTGGACGCTTCCGATGCGGTTGAAGTTTCCGGTAAAACCGGTTTCGGCATTGATAACCTGCTGGAAGAAATTGTGCATAAGCTCCCGGCTCCGACCGGCGATGAAAAGGCGCCGCTTAAAGCTTTACTGATTGACAGCTGGTATGATTCTTATTTAGGCGTGATTATTTTGGTGCGGGTTAAAGACGGAGTGCTGCGTAAAAAGCAAAATATCCGCATGATGTCGCATGGAGCTGATTATATAATTGATAAAATCGGTATTTTTACCCCGAAAATGAAAGATGTAGACGCCCTTTACCCCGGAGAAGTCGGCTTTATTACCGCCAGCATAAAAAGCGTGGAAGACTGCAAAGTCGGCGATACCATTACCGATAATAAGCTGCCGTGCGCCGAGCCTCTTGCCGGCTTCAAGCCGTCGGTTTCGGTGGTGTTCTGCTCTATTTTTCCAGTAGACAGCAGCCAATACGGCGCCTTGAAAGACGCTTTGGCAAAGCTGAAATTAAACGACGCCAGCATTAACTATCAGCCGGAAAATTCCACCGCTTTGGGCTTAGGATTCCGCTGCGGCTTTTTAGGCCTGCTGCATATGGATATTATTCAGGAGCGAATCGGCAGGGAATTTGACTTGGATATTATTACAACAGCTCCGTCGGTGGCTTATAAAATATATTTGACCAACGGCACGCAGATTATGCTGCACAATCCTGCCGATATGCCGGATGTATCAACGATTAAAATGATTGAGGAACCGATGGTGCAGGCCACAATCATGGTGCCGGATACTTATTTAGGCTCGGTTCTGAAACTTTGTACCGAGCGCCGCGGCGAACAGGAAGATTTAACCTATGTCGGCAACCGCGCCATGGTAGTCTATAAAATTCCGCTCAGCGAGATTGTTTTTGATTTTTACGACCGCTTAAAATCAATTACCAGCGGGTACGCCAGCTTTAATTATGAATTGGTTGGCTATGCGCAGTCAGACTTGGTTAAAGTGCAGATTTTGATCAACGAAGAGCCGGTTGACGCTTTATCGTTTTTGTGCCACCGCTCCGAGGCGGAATCCCGCGGGCGTCAGATTTGCGGACGCCTGAAAGATTTAATTCCGAAGCATTTGTTTAAGATTCCTTTGCAAGCTGCTATCGGCGGACGGATTGTGGCGCGCGAAACAATTTCGGCTTTGCGCAAAGATGTGACGGCTAAATGCTACGGCGGCGATATTACCCGTAAGCGCAAATTGCTGGATAATCAAAAGAAAGGCAAGCAGCGCATGCGCCAGTTCGGCAAAGTTGAAGTGCCGCAGTCAGCCTTTATTGAAGCCTTGCGAATCGGCGATAATTAAGCTATTTCACCGAAACCGTAACCGTGTGTTCTTTGTTTTTGAAGTCTGAAATGTTTTTGTTCAGGCGGTTATTATAAACCGGTTCGTTTTGGGCTATCAGCTCTAAATCTTCCGCATATTCCTTAAAACTCTGTCCGTATTCATCATCTTGACCGTTTGCTGAAACGAGCGGCTGTATGATAGTCTGCGGCAGAGCAGAAGCCGTCTCAGATGGTTCGGGCTGTTTAACCTGAGCAGCCGGAGCAGCGGCAGTTTTGTCTGTTTTAGGAGCGGCTGCGGTTTTAGCCTCAGCCTGTGTCTGCGGTTGCTCAGAAATTTTCGCCTGCATTTTTTCCGGCTCGTCTGCCGGTACTGTTTTTTTATTTTCTGCGGTCGGCTGAACCGCTTTTTTAGCATTATTCAGCTGCTGGCTTTGAGGCTGCCGAACCGTAAAATTCGGCTTGTTAACTGTACTCTTAACCGCGCCGGCCGGCATAAAAAAGTTAGGCTGTTTTTGGTGTCTTTGATAAGCGGCGTTTACGGTAGCGACACCGGTTAAAAAACATAAAATAAAAATAGCAATTAACTTTTTCATAGCGACTCCTTACATATTTTCAACATACGCTAAAAACATTTTTTTTGTATTAACGCCGGTTTAATAATTTTTTGTTACTCTGCTCTTATGAAAAAAATTGGGTTGACATATTTATTTTTAATAACAGCCGCAGCAAGTCTTTTGCCTGAATGCAGCCCTGCGGCGTCGCGTTATTATTGGGAAAAAAGATGCCGGCAGCTGATGGCCGACCGTCCGGCAAAAGTGGTTATTGCCTATAACTTCGGCGAACTTAGCTATGATATGAGCCTGAGTTCAGCACAGATTAAAGAAAAAGATATAGAAAAGAGACCCCGTTCCCAATATTCAAATATAATGGGTTTAACGCTGACCAACCAATATCACAACTATGCGGTTACCGATTCCGGTCCCATAGAAATGGGCGACGGATATTACTGCACTATTCCGCTGGAAGTGAAAATTATGACCGGTTATTTAGACCCGATAATATATCTGGCAAATTCTATGGAAAAAGGAACTTGCGTGTTCCGCAAAACCGTAAGACACGAGCAGCAGCACTTAGATTTAGCCCATATTTATTTGCAGCGCTATGTTAAAGAATTGGAAAAGCGGGTGCCGCTGATGATTAAGGAAACCGGACCGCTGCTTAGTTTGTCTCCCAATCCTGAAAAAGGCCTACTCCAAATATATCAAGAAAAACTGGACGTCATTTTTGATTTTTATTTCAATGAATGGCGCGAAAATACCCGAAAAATGGATAGCAATGAAAATTATGAGCGCGAAAGCCGCTTATGCCGCTAAAGCTTATTTTTCAGCCGTGCAGAAATGCTTCTCCAGATAGCTCAGGCATTCGTTGATGTTATCGGCGGCAATGTCTATGTATTCGCTACATTTATCATTGGCTTTGCCGTGGCACAGGCGCATGGTTGACATACCGGCTTTTTTAGCAAATTCCAAGTTTGAATAGCTGTCGTCAATAAACAGGCAGTCTTCCGGCTTATGCTTTATGGCGGCGCAGAATTTTAAGTAAACATCAGGGCTTTCATTCTTTTTGTAACAGTCAAACTCTTCTACCGAATAAAATTTGCCGGCAAAAAAGCTATATAAGCCGATATGCTTCAAAATGGCCTCGCAGGCGTCATGAGAGCTGGTAGAAAGAATATATTGCGGGCATTGCAGCTTTTCTATGTGTTCCAGCAAGCCCTCATAAGGAACAATCGGATGCAGGTTCAGCTCCTTGCGTTTGTGATAAGCGTCAAACATATCTTTGGGAGAAATACCGAATTTCTGCACAAAAATTTCTCCGCCGTCACGGTAGGTGCGGTAAGATTCGGTTACCATAGCTTTAGCTGTTGCAAAGTCCAAAGGCAGCTTTAAGTCTTCTATAGCGGCTTTAGCGGTAATTTCATCCAGCAAATCATGAAATTCCGGAGTTTCGCGGTATAGTGTGTTATCCAAATCCCAAACAATTACTTTATGTTTTTGCATTATATGTTCCTTTTTATTATTACCAAACAAAAATACCACAAATTGCGGCAAGGTCAAGCCGGAATCGTTAAACTTTAAACCAAAAAAATTGAGATTATATAAAAACGCAGGAGGCGGAAATGAAAAAAATTATAGCTATATTTTTAAGCGTTTGGACTACGGTATCGGTATTTAGCTCTAACGATTTTACGCCGCCGGAACCCCAGCCGGAGCCGGAATATATTTATAAGTTTGAGCCGGATGCCGAAAGCCCCGGAGCCGAAGTCGCGCCGTTAGAAGTCAATAAAAAAGATGAAGACGTGCCGAATCAGCTTCCGTCTTCATCTGAGCAGACTATGCCGCAAAAGCAGCAAGAACCTATTTTGCTGCCGATTCTGCCAGTTTTTTCTCTACCAGCGGAACAATAACCTTAAGCGAATCCTCAAGCTTAAAGTTAGTAGTGTCAATCACAACCGCATCCGGAGCCGGTTTCAACGGCGCGGTGCTGCGGTTTAAGTCGCGGTCGTCGCGGGCTTTCATATCGGCGTAAACCTGTTCAAAAGTAATATCGTGTCCGGCGGCGTTTAAGTCGGCGCAGCGGCGCTTAGCTCTAATGCTCAGATCTGCGATAACATATAATTTTAAGTCAGCCTGCGGGCAGATAACCGTACCGGTGTCGCGCCCGTCATAAATAGCGCCTTTTGCCGGAGTTCCGTCAGCAAAAACCGGATTCAGCGCAAAGTTTTTCTGCATAGCCAGCAAGGCGGCGCGCACGATCGGATAAGCCGAAATAACCGAAGCGGCTTTGCTGCCGACATCAGAGCGGAAATCTTTATTTTTTGCCAATTCCATCATTTGCGGAAAGGTTAAATCCTTGGCAATAGCCACAGCTTTAGCCTCATCAGACAAATCTGCTCCGTCCAGCACCATCTGCAGGCCAACGGCACGGTAAACCATGCCCGTATCAAAATAAGCCATTTTATATTTTTCGGCCAGCGCAGCCGCAATAGTGCCTTTGCCGGAACCGGCAGGACCGTCTATGGTAATAATCATTTTTTCCTCCGCTAAAGATTATATTATAGAATAATTAACATATATGCCGTATAGTTACAAAATAAAAGTGTATTTATACAATGTTTTTTAGGCTGCTTATGCTGGTGCGTTTATATATAAAAGATAAGTTAAAGGAAATCGGTCAGGTTATCTGCCCCGATGAAAAACAATCGCATTATCTGGCAAATGTTCTGCGCATGCGTGCCGGAGATGATTTTTTTGTGTTTGACGGCTGCAGCGGCGAATATAAGGCCAAAATATCCGAACTGAATAAGCGTACGATAACAGCGGTTTTAACCGAAAAAACACGGGAAATTCAGTATTCTCCGGATATTTGGCTGCTGTTTGCCCCGTTGAAAAAAGATAAGACGGATATAGTAATTCAAAAGGCAGCCGAACTTGGTGCGGCGCGGATTATTCCGGTGCAGACTGCTTATACCAACGCCGAAAAAGTGCGGACAGAACGTTTTGAGCTGCAGGCGATAGAAGCCGCTGAGCAATGCCGCCGCTTGGATATTCCGAAAATTGCAGAATACCGGAGCCTTAGCAAGATATTAGAAAATTGGGATGACAGCCGTACTTTGTTCTTTTTAGACGAGCGCGGCGGCGGGCAGAAAATTTATGAAGCTATGGCAAATTCAGCCAAAGCCGCGGTTTTAATCGGTCCGGAGGGCGGTTTCAGTCCGGAAGAAGCCGAAAAGCTGCACAGCCTGCCGTTTGTAAAAAGCATTTCGCTGGGCAAGCGGATTCTGCGGGCGGAAACCGCAGCGATTGCCGCAATATCCTGCTGGCAGGCCATTAGTGGAGATTGGTAATGAAGTTTTTAATTGCAGACGACCATGAACTGTTTTTACAAGGTTTGGAGTTTATTTTGCATAAGCAATATCCAGATTCGGAAATTGTTTTGACAAACAGCTACACCGGTATTTTTGAAATTATTGCCAAGCAAAAGGATTTTGACCTGATTATTACGGATTTAGCCATGCCGGGAGCAAATTGGCTGGAAGCCGTCAGCCGTATTCATTCGGTTTGCCAAGAAGTCCCGATTATTATAATTTCTGCCGTGTTTGATCCAGAAATTTTGCAAAAAACTTACGATATCGGCGTGGCCGGCTATGTTTCCAAGGCCTTTCCTAACAGCATTATTCTGAGCGCCATAAATCTAGTGCTGGCGGGAGGAATGTATATTCCGCCGGAACTGCTGCAGATGAATCTGAAAAACAGAACTCTGCCGATTCATGAACTTATCGCAGATTTAGATGCGGAACCGAAACCGGCAAAAGAAAATATTTTAACCCCGCGCCAAACCGATGTGGTAAAATGTTTGGCCGAAGGGCTTTCTAATAAGCAGATTGCCTACCGTTTAGGCCTAAGCGAAGGAACCGTGAAAATCCACATTACGCTTTTAATGCGGGCGCTTGAAGTCAGCAACCGCGTCCAAGCCGTAAATGAGGCGCGCCGCCGCGGCCTGCTGGAAGCCGATTGAGGAGAAGAATATGAGCGAACTTAATAAATTGCCTCCTTATATGCAGATTTTATTTAATAAAATTTATCAAAACAAGATACTTACGGCTTTGTTTGATGATGAACGCATTGTCAAGCTGGCGCATTTTGGCATAAAAAAGAAAATAATGAAAGATTTGCTGCGGGACGTGGCTAAAAACGCCCATGTTCTGCAAATCGGCTTGACTTTCGGCGATGAAATTGACTGCATTTATCAAAAAGTGAAAAAACAAGGCAAGCTGGATGTTTTTGATGTTTCGGCTTTGCAGCTGGAATATGCTAAAAATAAATATGAGCAGAAAAATATAGAACTGGCAAACTACAATGCCGCGCTGCCGTGGGACGAAAAATATGATGTGGTTATATGCTACAATCTGCTGCACGAACTGCCGCTGCAAACCCGCAGACAAGTAATGGATAATGTGCTGAACAGTCTGGCCATGGGCGGAAAAGCCATTTTTGTTGACTATGCCAAGCCGGTATGGTGGCAGCTTCTGCGGTATCCGCTGTTTGTTTTTAACCGTTTATACCGCCCGTTTTGCGAAAGCTTATGGCAGCAGCCGCTGGAAAATTTCAGCTCTAAAAAAGACGGTTTCCGCTGGCAGCACAGCTACTACGGCGGAAAGCTCTGGCAAAAAACTATTGCCGTGCCGAAAATTTTGAGCAATGAAGATGTTAAGAAGCTGACAAAATTGTTTAGAGGAAAATAAAAAATACCGCTGTCTTTTAGGATAGCGGCATTTTTTATAGTTTGTTTCAGCGACCGTGCTGCTGCTTTTGCTGAATCAGCTTTCCAAGATCTAAAATACGGTTCTTAGGATGATTTTCAGCTTGCTTCTGCATCAGAATTTCTTCACGATGATTTTTAATAGCATCTTGCTTATTGGTTAAGTCAGGCGTTGTAATCTCTTTTACTTTTTCCGCCATTTTGCTTTTGTATTCATTGGTCTTCTGCTGCATGTTTTTATACATTTCATCAGCACCCTTAATACCAGCAACCGCCAAAAGCCGCACCGCATCCAAAGTCAGATAGTCGCATTTGCTGATTTTTTTGACAGCACGGGCAATAACCGGCTCGTTTATAATCTTTGGAGAACCGGCTCCGCAGGCGATTTTAGACGCAAGAACCTGTCCGGCTTTTCCTATATTCAAGCAGGAAGCATCGCGCTTGCCGTTCTGTTTAGCCAGAGTTTCCGTACCGTTGATAATCTGGTTTGTTCTGGTGCCTATTAAAGGATAGATAGCTGCTGCAAACTCTTTTTCGGCGGTAAACACATCTTCATAGCAATTCTTTGCCAATTCTCTGAAACGGCTGATAAATCTTGCCGAATAGCGGCTGTCGCCGATAGATTTTGTGGTAATGCCGGCCATATCGCGGACAGCTGACTGACGAGATAAATGTCCGGCCTGTCCGGTTTTCATTTCTCCGTTTTCATCATAAAGGCTTTTTCGGGCTTTTTCAGCAGCAATCTTTGTTTTTTCATCATTTACGACAAACTCCGCGGCAAAATTATGCAAATCTTCATTGTTAGAGCAGTAAAGATAGCGGATAAAATTCTTTCCCATGGCCGGAGTGCTTTGAAAGATAAACATGCGGGAACCGGAGGCGTTTTTATTGATAATATCGCCCTTTGCGCCTTCGCGGGCCTCCATCACAGAAGCTAAATCATAGTTGTAAATCTGGTCTTTATCCACGCGCTTAATGCTGATGTTTTTATTTTTATTCCAATCATTGCAAGACATCACATATTGCGCTTTTTGTTCAAAAAGCCCGTATGGCAGCTCTTCCAGCTTTTCAAAAGATTCAACCTTATTAGTATAGGTTTTGGCAGCGGCAGCTTCAGTCGCCTGAGCGTCAATTTCTGCAGCAGAAATATTAAGCTCGCGGTTTTCCGGAGTGTTTAAAATCGTTGTCTGATTTTCCGGCGCGTGCTGTTCTTTGCTTTCTTGAGCCGGAACGCCCAAAGCATGACCGGCGGCAACGCTTACGGCCAGCATTCTAAGTTTATTCAGTATCGCATTTTTGTTTGGTTCTGCCATAATTTCTCTCTTTCTTTACATTTCTGAACCTATAATAGCACAATTCTGTCTAAAATACCAGTTTTTTATTGAAAAAAAAATCCGCTGCGTTTATAGTCAGAAACAGTTTAGAATTTTGAATTAGGATATTAAAAAATGGCAAATGAAACAAATATTCACAGAGAATCCAGATTAGTAAAGTTGAAAACCTTGCAGGAAAAAGGCTATAACCCTTATCCGTATAAATTTGCACCGACAATTTATGCGGCTGAGCTGCAGGAAAAATATAAAGATTTGGAAGCAGGAACCGATACCGAAGACCGTGTAACCGTAGCCGGACGTGCTATGGCCGTGCGCAACAGCGGCATGTTTGTGGATATTAAAGATAAAAGCGGCAAAGTTCAGGCTTTCTGCTATAAAAAGATTTTGCCGGAAGCCGACATGGAACTGTTAAAATGCTTGGATGTGGGCGATATGGTGGGCGTCAGCGGCTTTGTACGCCGCACCCCGCGCGGAGAACTGACTATCGCGGCCGAAAAATTTGATATTATTGCAAAATCATTGCAGCCGCTGCCGGAAAAATTCCACGGCCTGACCGATGTTGACGCACGTTACCGCCAGCGCTATGTTGATTTTATTATGAATGACGACAGCAAGGAAATTTTCAAAAAGCGCTGCCGCATTACTTCTGCCGTCCGCCGCTTTTTTGAACAGCATGAGTTTTTGGAAGTAGAAACTCCGATGCTGCACCCGATTATGGGCGGCGCTAACGCTAAGCCGTTTATTACCCACCATAATGCGCTGGATATGGATTTATATCTGCGTATTGCTCCGGAGCTTTATTTGAAAAAGCTGGTTGTCGGCGGTTTTGACCGTGTGTTTGAAATCGGCCGCAACTTTAGAAATGAGGGTATAGATAAAAACCATAATCCGGAATTTACCGGACTGGAAGCATACCAAGCTTATGCCGACTATAACGATATGGCTGATTTAATTCAAGATTTGCTGCGCTTTGTGGCAAAAGAAGTTTTAGGCACGCAGACTCTGACTATCGGCGGCAAAGAAGTTGATTTAGCAAAACCGTTTGTCCGCAAGTCTATTGTTGACCTGATTAAAGAAAAGACAGGAATTGATTTGCTGCAGGCCGAAACTCTGGAGCAAGCTAAAGAAATGGCTAAATCAATCGGTGTTGACGCCGGCGCCTGCAGCTGCTGGGGCAAAGTGGTTCAAGAAGTGTTTGACGAAAAAGTTGAAGCTTCTTTGATTGAGCCGACTTTTGTAATGGATATGCCGAGAGATATTTCTCCTTTGGCGAAAACCCACCGCTCTAATCCGCGCTTGGTAGAACACTTTGACGCCTATTTAGGCGGCATGGAAATCGGCTGCGCTTATTCTGAGCTTTCTAACCCATTGGAACAGCGTGAGCGTTTTGAGGCCGAAGTTGCCGCCCGCGAAAACGGCGATGACGAAGCTCAGATGCTGGATGAAGATTTTATTAACGCTTTGGAAAACGGTTTTCCTCCGTCCGGCGGCATGGGCATGGGTATTGACCGCTTGGCTATTTTGTTTACCGGAGCCGAAACCATTCGCGATGTAATAGCTTTTCCGACTTTGAGAAAGAAAGATTAAAATGAAAAAACTCAGACGTATTTGGATTGTAGCCCTGATTTTGGCTGTTATCGTAGGCATAGAAGGACTGATAGTTTTTTACGATATCGTCCGCCCGAATCCGGAAAACTTTAAGCTGGCGACCATGGAGCTGGATGTTCCGGCGCGAGAAGTCAAAGTTGAACCTTTTGTTTTTGAAGATAATTCTATTAAAAACATGCTGGCCGACTTGGATAATTTGAAATCGCAGATGACAGATTCGCTTTTGAAAACTATTATCCGGCAGTCCGAAGAAAATGCAGAAGCAGCTCAAAAAGAGCCACAGCCGCAAAATGCTGAAGATAAAGCGGTAGAAAATACTGCCGCTGAATCTGCGGCCAGGTCAGCAGTCCAGTCAGAAAAAAAAACTGAAAAAGTGAGCGCTGACCAGCAGCCGAAACAGTTATCGCAGGCTGCAGCCGGAGGTCCGGTAATGGTGGCGGTTGTAATTGACGATATGGGCGTAAGCGTTCCGCATACACGCGATATTTTGAGCTTAGAAAAGCCGATTACCGCGTCTTTTTTGACTTACGGCGCCGCTAACCGCAAACAGGTAAAAGAGGCTAAAGAAAAAGGTTTTGAAGTTATGCTGCATGTGCCGATGATGCCGCATGCCAAGGCTGATTTAGCACCGGTTACTTTGTCGCCGGATATGCAGGAAGATGAAATCAAAAATGATTTTGAGCAAATGCTTGACCGTTACAAAGGCTTAGGCATGAAAGGCATAAACAACCACATGGGCAGTCTGTTTACCGAAGATGAAAAAAGCCTTGGCTATGTTATGCAGATTCTAAAAGACCGCAACCTATTCTTTTTGGATTCTAAAACTACTGCTAAATCTGTCGGAGCTAAAGTTGCGGCGGAATACGGCGTGCCGTATATTGCCAGAGATGTATTTTTGGATAATGAAAACGACTATAACTATATTATGAAGCAGCTCCGCCAAACCGAAAAAATCGCCCACATGCGCGGCTATGCCGTGGCTATAGGCCATCCGCGTACGCAGACATATTTGGCTCTGCGCGATTGGATGAAAGAATTGCCTGAACGCAAAATCCGTCTGGTTCGTCTAGGCGATTTGGTAAGAGATGTAAATAAAAAGGCCGAAAATTAAAAAAAATTTGATTTTATGTAAAAAAGTTCTTGACCTTAGCAAAAAATCCAAGTATATATACGCTTGTTCTTAACGTGGTCCCATCGTCTAATGGTTAGGACATCACCCTTTCACGGTGGCAATATGGGTTCGAGTCCCGTTGGGATCACCAATACAAACGGCAGGTATAAAAACCTGCCGTTTTTCTTTATTTACCAAGCCTTTCAGCGAGTTCGAATGTTAGTTTTTTGAAAATCGCCTTTTCGGTTTTTTGTTAATAAAGGTTAAATTTTATCAACGTCGTATTCCTATGTCTCTTAAAGTTTGATTAACGATTTTATTAACATTATTTTGCTGTCTTTCCTTAGCAAAAAATCTATTTCCAGCTTTTACGCAATCCGGGCAAATCGGAGATAAGCCTTCTCTTTTGCAAGCTAATCTGGCTCTTGTTATATCGCTGAAATCTCCATCAACTCTTTGTTGCATAATACAAAGACCATCTTCGTCCGTACAATGAGTTCCATAAATATCGGCAGAATTTTCCCTTCCTTCATAGGTGAGGCCTATTACATGGCCAAATTCATGCATTAATACAGTTTTGAAATTTTCACAATCAATGATGTTGCCAGAGTCGTCTGAAAATCTGCGGGCAGAAACGACACATCCAATTCCTTCATCTCCCAACCCGAAACAATAATTCATTTCTTGATTGGGATATAAATCATCTTTGGTAAGTAAAATTGTAAATTGTGGAATTTCTTTATTTGTTGGATCGGTCTGCATGGTTTGAAATAATGTGCTTGCATTTAATTGATTAGGACGACCGTCTAGGATAGCATCTCTTTTGGCATTTTCAATGTGCCAGCGTGTACTTTTATATGGAGCCAGATAAAGCTTGCCGTTTTCCGGATATATATATCCAGTGTCTTTCCATGCACCTAAATTCGTGATTGGATAATCATTTTTATATTGAGGAAAGCAAGCCATCAATTCTTTTATGGCTTCAACGGCTATTTGGTTTGCCTGAGGATTGAGACCGTCTTGGCTGACAATAAATATATCTTTTTGCTTCATAAACGTTATCCCCCTCCTTAGTATAGAATATACCATAATTTTATGTAAAAAAAAAGAAGTTTCAGCTTGTGAAACATGAATTAAGCATCACCAATACAAGCAGCAGCCTATAAAATGGCTGCTTTTTCTTTATTTTTCAAGGTTTTTAGTGAGTTCGAATGTTAGTTTTTTGAAAATGGCGTTTTGGGAAGTTTTTCCGAACTCGTTTATGTTGATTTTTTTGTTTATAACAAATTGTTACCAATACATCATTGTTTGGATAACCATATAAATTGGAATCATATTGCGGATTACTCACTTTGATGTATTTTGTTTCTCCGTAATTAATTTTTCCCAGCGCATGCGAAACATATCCACTTCCGTCTCTAGGGGCATAATAAGGAATTGAACCTTTGAGAGCAAACATTCTCACATATCCTCCCTTTTTATCTTTAGCTTCTTCTCCTGTCCAAAAATAGATGTGACTATCGTTTTCCCAAATATTCATAGCTTTCATAAGTGAATCGTTTCTATTACCATAAATGCTTGTTTCTGTTGTTTCCTTATTATATATTTTTTTTGCTAATTTATGTAGATCGTTTCCTGTAGGTAGATTCTCAATGTGCCCGCAAGCTTTGGCTGCACCAGCTAGGTAATCATTGTCATAAGGACAATATTTTAAGCCGAGAGTTTCTTTATAAGAGAGGCATTCTTTTTGACTTAATGGAGTATATTCTACTTTTATGAAGTCTTTTGCATAAGCATGATTGATTAGGCCTATACTGATAATGCTTAGTATTTTTATGCTATTTTTAATCAAAGCAGTCTCCTAGTGATAATTATGATGCCTTTTGAACGTATTATTTATTCATTAATATATCATTAAACAGTAGCTCGTAATTTGCGAGGTAAGCATCACCAATACACAAAAAAGCCTTGCCTTTATGGTGGGGCTTTTTTGTATTGGCCAGCCTCTGGAGTAGACCTAAAAGAATAATGTAACCGAGCAAACTTCTTTAGATTTATTGCAGGCGCTGCAGGCCTTATGTATTTTATCAAGTTTCAGATTATTCAGGCATGGACGGGCAGAAGTGCAGTTTTTATCACCGTCAAAAATCACATCATCTGACACAGGCTGATATAAAGAAACTCTTTCTACAGCGCCATGCAAAGGAATTGCTATGTTGTTATAATTACAATAACAATCCCCCCCATTTATGATACTATTAGAATCAGCGGAATTTTTATTCTTTATTGCAAATTTTTTCATTAAAACTTTGCAAAAAGCATTTCTATCGGGTTTTGGTAAATGCAATTCTAAATCAATAAATCTTTTAAGATAGCCTTCTCCATCCATATCAGAACCATATAACGTTGAAATAGTGTGTTTCAGCTGAGTCCTATCAATTCCTAAAATAAATATAACATTAGGAATATCAAATATATGTTTAATTGTTTCTAATACTTCAATGGCATATGTCGGACGGCATCTTTCAAGTTCATCAACAAATATAAAAAGTTTATTACCTTTTATTTTTTCACAAATGATATTTTTGAAATCGTTTATAATTTTTTGTTTTGCTTCATACTGTTCAATTTTATTATCAGGATTTATAATCTGAGTTAATTTTCCTAATGCATCTTCTGGTCCTCCAGCACATTCAATAATTAAATTTCCATAATTTTTAATAGATTTTAACAATCCCCTGCTTTTTTCTTTTATTATATCACTTATATCTTGCGGAAATGAATCTATAATTGTTTTTATAATTAGCACAAAATTTTATTTAATAAACTTTAAAATTGGGGCATGCCTAGATAAAAGAGGTATAATCGTTCATAACGGGTTGATTATACGACTAAAAAATAAGTATACATGCGTTACAAAAATATCAGAAGCAAAATTTCGGCAGTTTATACAATATTTTTACAAATTTAAAGATGTTAAACTGGATAATTTGCATCTCTATATTGTAAAGTCTGTTTACCGTTTTATTAAATCATATTTTAAGGAACGTAAACCTATATTTCCCTTTGCCTAAGCCTTTAATCGGTTCAACAATTATCTAATATGGTTTTAAGCAACCTTGACTCATAGCTGGGTTCAAGTTTAAATATCAGAACGTCAAAATATCCGGCCATTGTATATTTATCATACATACACAAAAAAATAATGATATTTGAAGTATAGAACTTATCTCCATGTTAATCCAACATTACAATTGCCTCTATTTATGCAAGATTTACAGATTTTACTTATATCGGAGGGATTTACCTCTGACATACATTTAACTTTTTTACCGTCAGACTCATGGCAGCTTGTGCGATAAACTGTATAAGAACCATTATTAGGCATGGCATCATTAGTTATAAAAAGTCCTCCCGTCTCAGTATGCGTAAATACAGGATACGCAACATCAAGAGCCAAAGCCATACATAACTGATAGGCAAAATCAGAGTTCTTGTGACTGTTATTATTTACAATAAGATAATCTACAGTTACTGTTGCTTCTTGTCCAATATATGGTGTTAGTCGGCAGCCAAAAGAATCCTCAATATACAGGTTATTGACAATTTTCCATGTTTCAGGAACGAGTTTTGCCTGTGAAACAAAATCAGCCAGATATTTGCTTTCTTCAGAATAATTCTTGGATAGGGATTCAACATACTCCATTAGACCTGTTATCATCATAGTGTATTCTTCAATAGCTTTGTTTATTTTCCATTTTGTCATCGCCTTGGAATATCCGGCAATCCCGCCGACGGATAACACACCGATAATAGCGAGGACGCCCAGCATTTCTATCATGGAGCGTCCCACGCTGCTGACGTCATTGCTAGTAGTGTAATGACGAAGCAATCTAACAAAACCTGCGCCCCTGCACTTTCCGCTTAAAAAATTCATACTCTTCAACATCTTATTCCTCCTATTATGTGTAAAAAAAA
>ERZ1034855.212-NODE-212-length-30229-cov-41.817194_pt1 | contig 30229 bp, 46 predicted proteins | sample MGYA00520699_ERZ1034855 | MGnify/ENA primary metagenome ERZ1034855 (study PRJEB33766, sample SAMN09781730) | gut metagenome | biome: gut microbiome | host: Homo sapiens | place: Madagascar | study: EMG produced TPA metagenomics assembly of the PRJNA485056 data...
AGACAATCCCGCGATTTTCGGGCCTGCGCGGTGCCGCGCAGCGTGTGGGCGCGAGTTTGGCCGGGTAATTCAGGCAAATCTGCGGTTTTGCGGGGCGGCAGCGCCAGATTGCTTCCCTGCTTCTTCCTCCTGAGCGGGCGGGCTTTGCCCCGTCCCGCAAAGCTGCAGAGTGGCGGTGCCCAAGTCGGGCACGAAAAGGAGTGTTTTTGATTATGGCGAAAGCGTATGCGCGTCGAAGAGAATATGCAGAGCTACGGCAGGCCATGCTTGAAAACCTGGCTGCCCGAGGCCTGGATGCCGAAATGTACCGAGACAAGGTCCAGGAGTACATGGACTTTTGGGTGCGGCGGCAGGAGCTGCGGGACGACATCGCAAAGCGCGGCCTGACCGTCACCGACGACCGGGGGCGGCTGATGGAGAACCGCAGCGTGTCGCTGGAGATCCAGGTGTCCCGGCAGATGCTGGCGATCTTTGCCACGCTGGGCTTTAAGGAAGACGCTCTGGCTTCCGGCCAGCGGGATGACGACGATGAGTTGTGACATTCCGGCGGAGGTGCTGCGGTATATCGAGCTGGTGGAGGCGAACACGCCCCGCGCCTGCCCGGAGCAGCACGCACTGGTAGCGCTGATCCGCCGCGTGTTTGCCGAGGAAGATCTTCGGGTAGATACGGATCAGCTGCGCCGGTATCTGGGTCTGTTAAAGTATTTTCCTTACGACCGGCTTTTCCCTTGGGAGGAATTTCTGCTGGCACTGTGGGACTGCACGTATCGGGCCGACGGCCAGCCCAGGTGGAAGAAGCTGCTGTGTGTGGTGGGCCGCGGCGCGGGCAAGGACGGCTTTATCGCTTTTGACGGAGCGTGCTCCATCTCTCCCTACAATCCCGTCAAAAAATACAATGTGGATGTTTGCGCCAACAACGAGGAGCAGGCGGTGACGCCGGTGAAGGACCTCTCTGATGTGCTGGAGTCCCCCAAGTGGGAAGCAAAACTGAAGAAGCACTACTACCACACAAAAGAGATGGTCCAGGGCGTGCGCAATAAGGGCGTGATGAAGGGGCGCACCAACAACCCCAAGGGCCGTGACGGTATGCGCTCCGGCAAGGTGGTCTTCAACGAGGTCCACGCCTTTGAGAACTACAACAACTACAAGGTTTTTGTCACCGGCCTGGGGAAGGTGGCCCAGCCCCGTATCGGAATGTTCACCTCTAACGGTGATGTGTCGGACGGGCCGCTGGACGACTTTCTAGCGCAGGGGCGCAGGATCTTGTTTGAGGGTGAGGACGACGGCGGCTTTCTGCCGTTCATCTGCTGCCTGGAAAACCGGGAGCAAGTGCATGACCCGGAAAACTGGTACATGGCTAACCCATCTCTGGCGTACTCGCCGCACCTCCAGCAGGAAGTGGCAGACGAGTACAAGGACTGGTTAGAGCACCCGGAGCAGAACGGAGACTTCCTGACGAAGCGGATGGGCATCCGCGCCGGGCAGCTGGAGATCAGCGTCACCGACTACGCCAAGGTTAAGGCCACCAACCGATCCTTGCCGGACCTGACGGGTAAGTCCTGCGTGGCCGGCATCGACTACGCGGAGATCAGCGACTGGGCCAGCGTCAACCTGCATTTCCGCGTCGGCTCCCAGCGCTACGACATCAATCACTCCTGGGTCTGTCTCCAGAGCCGGACGCTCTCCCGGGTGGTGGCGCCCTGGCGGGCCTGGGCAGAGGCCGGTCATCTGACCGTGGTGGACGATGTGAGCATCGACCCCCGGCTCCTGGCTGAGTATCTCCGGGTGATGGGCCTAAAGTATAACATCGTCAAGCTGGCAATGGATCACTTCCGTTGGACGCTGGTGGGTGACGCCATGCGGGGCATCGGCTTTGACGCCAAGGACAAGACCCGTGTGAAGCTAGTCCGGCCCTCGGACATCATGCAGGTGGACCCGGTGATTCAGGAGTGTTTTGACCGGGACCTGTTCACCTGGGGCGACACTCCGCCCCTACGCTGGGCGGTGAACAATACCAAACGAGTACGCAGCGGCCGCAAGGCCGGTACAGATACAGGTAATTTTTATTATGCCAAGATCGAGCCGAAGAGCCGAAAGACGGACCCGTTTATGGCTCTGGTAGCGAGCATGACCGAGGAGCCGGTGCTGGGCACCGGGGAGCCGGTTAAGCTCCCGCCCATCGGCGCGATCAGGCTGTGAGGAGGTGGCAAATGGCCCTTAATGTTTGGAAATGGCTTGCCGGAGGCAAGGCTCGGTCTCCCACCATGGTGGAGATCACCTGCCGTGAGCTGATGGCAGCCGCGCAGGAGTTCCAGCTCCGAGACCTGGCCTTCTGGTCCTGCGCAAATATGATCGCCAATGCCGTGGCTCGGTGCGAGTTCCGCACCTTCCGGGACGGCAAAGAAGTCCAGGAGCGGGAGCACTACCTGTGGAACGTGGAGCCCAATGTAAACCAAAACTCCACGGCGTTTCTGCACAAGCTGGTGGCCAAGCTGCTGACGGACGGCGAATGCCTTGTCATTAGCACCCGCCAGCGGGAAGGCTACGACGCCTTGGTGGTGGTCGACAGCTATATGCTTAACGGCTGCTACCCCAGCAAACAGAACGAGTACACCGATGTGCAGGTGGGCGATGTAAGCTACGAAAAGACTTTTCGGGAGCGCGAGGTGCTCCATCTCCGGCTGAATCATGTAAACATCAAGCCGGTGCTGGATGGCCTGTATACATCCTACTGCCGCCTGATCACCGCCGCCATGAAGCGGTACGAGTGGGACAAGGGGCAGCACTGGAAGGTCCATGTAGAGCAAATGGCTCAGGGCAAGGAAGACTTTACCGCAAAGTTTACCGCCATGATCGAAGAGCAGGTGAAGACCTTCCTGGATTCCAACGGCGCAATCCTCCCGGAGTTTGACGGCTACGCCTACACCAACGAGGGCGGCAAGTCCACCGTGGACCTTGCAGACATCCAGGCTCAGGCGAAGGACATCTTCGCCTTTACGGCTAAGGCTCTGCAAATCCCCGCCGTGCTCATCGACGGCGCCGTCCAGGGCACGGAGGACGCTCAAGCCCGATTCCTTACCGGCTGCATTGATCCCATCTGCGACCAGCTGGAGGAGGAGATCAACCGCAAGCGCTACGGCTATGAGGCTATGCGTCGGGACGATTATCTCCGCATCGACACCAGCGGCATCCGGCACTTTGACATGTTTGCTAACGCCGCCAATGTGGAAAAGCTGGTGGGCTCGGCGGTGTTTACCATTAATGACATCCTCCGGGCGGCCGGGCTGCCTACCATCCCGGAGCCCTGGGCAGATGAACATTATCTCACCAAGAATATTGCGACGCTGAGCGAGTCCGTCACTTCTGTCAGCGGCGCGAAGGGAGGCAACGAATGAAAGCAAGACTTTGGGAGCTAAAGCAGGCCGCGGAGGGCGGTGTGCTGGAGCTCTACATCTACGGCGATGTAGAAGCGGAGACCTTCAACTGGGAGGCGTGGCGCTATGAACCCGGCGAAAACAGCGCCCAGCATTTCCGGGAAGAGCTGGCCAAGTACCCGGACGCATCCGAAATTCGCATCTATATCAACAGCTACGGCGGCAGCGTGTTTGAGGGTACAGCCATCTATAACCAGCTCAAACGCCACCCGGCTCACAAGACGGTGTATGTGGACGGCTTTGCTTGCTCTATCGCCTCCGTCATCGCTATGGCCGGTGACGAGGTGGTTATGCCCCGCAACACAATGATGATGATCCACAACATGTGGAGCTGTGTATGCGGCAATGCGGCTGAGCTGCGCAAAGCAGCGGACGACCTGGACATCATCAACGACGCAGGCCGTCAGGCTTATCTGGCCAAGGCGGGCGACAAGCTCACCGAGGCGAAGCTGGCGGAGATGATGGACGCGGAGACCTGGCTCACGGCGGCCCAGTGCGTCGAATACGGCCTGGCGGATCGGCTGGCCGACCAGGACGCTGACATGAGCAAGGCTTCGGCCATCCTCCAGAAGGTGAATAGCGGCCTGGAGCAGCGGCTCCATTACCAGCAGGAGCTGGCTGCCCAGCTCCGGGAACTGGTAAAACAGCCCTCCGGCGCCACCACCGAAGGCCCCGAGCCCCAGCAGGGAGCAGAATTCCCTGAAAAAAATAAAATCCTCGGCCTTTTTGCCTGAGAACCGAAAGGAGAAAAACATGAATAACAACGACATTCGCACCCGCGACGAACTGCGACAGGCCATGCAGACGGCTGCCGCCGCCAATGACTCCGGCGCTTTTACCAGAGCCTTTGACGAAATGATGCAGCGTATCGCCCTGGATCTGCAGGCGGAATACGACCAGAAGCTCCAGGGCGTGCAGCAGGAGCTGGATTCCCGCATCCTGGCCCAGCGCGGCGTGCATCAGCTCACCGCCGAGGAGCGGAACTACTACCAGAAACTGGCATCTGCCATGAAGGCTCCCGATCCTCGCCAGGCTGTCACCGGCCTGGATGTGGCTCTGCCCACCACCGTCATCGATTCCGTCTTTGACGAACTGCAGACCCGTCATCCCCTCCTTAGCCGCATCAACTTCCGCGCCACCGGTGGTGCCGTGGAGATCATGGTGAACACCAACGGCTACGAGGAGGCCGCCTGGGGCGACCTGTGCGACGAAATCGTTAAAGAGCTGACCGCAGGCATCAAGAAGATTCCCGCCACCCTGCTGAAGCTGTCCGCGTTCCTGCCCGTGTGTAAGGCCATGCTGGACCTGGGGCCGGAGTGGCTGGACAACTTTATCCGGCAGACACTGTATGAGGCTCTGAGCAACGGCCTGGAGGCCGGTATTGTTACCGGCGACGGCAACAAGAAGCCCATCGGCATGACCCGTCAGGTGGGCGATAATGTGGTGGTTACCGGCGGCGCTTATCCCGAGAAGAAGCCCGTGGCCGTCAATGATCTGGAGCCCGCTACCGTGGGCAACCTGCTGTCCATTCTGGCCGCCGATCCCAACGGAAAGCCCCGGCAGGTCCGCGATGTGATCCTGCTGGTGAATCCCCAGGACTATCTGCAGAAGGTTATGCCTGCCACCACCCTCATGGCGCCCGATGGCACCTATCGCAACGATGTGATGCCCTATCCCATGGACATTATCCAGACGGCCGCTCTGCCCCGCGGTAAGGCTGTCCTGGGTATTGCTTACCGCTACCTGGCTATGGCGGGCACCTCTCCCGAAGGCCGGATTGACTACAGCGATCACTACCGCTTCCTGGAGGACGAGCGGGTGTATCTGATCAAGGCCTACGCCAACGGTATGCCTCTGGACAACAACGCTTTCCTGGTGCTGGACATCTCTGGCCTGAAGCCTGCCACCTACAAGGTGACCCAGGTGACCGCGCCCACGCCCTCCAGCGATGCCAGCCTGAGCGCCCTGTCCATCGGCTCCCTGGCCCTGTCTCCCGCCTTTGCATCCGGGACTAAGACCTATACGGCCACCACCAGCAACGCCACCAACACCATCACCGCTGTACCTGCCGACGCTGCTGCGGCCATCAAGGTCACCGTCAACGATGTAGAAATCGACAACGGCACCGCAGCCACCTGGACCACCGGCAGCAACACCGTGAAGGTTAATGTTACCGCCCCCGACGGCACCACCACCGAGACCTACACGGTCACCGTGACCAAGTCCTGACATGGCGGCCCCTGTGAGTTCCGAGCTCCTGGCCGGTGCCAAGCTCTGGTGCAACATCACCTGGAGCGATGAGGCCACGGATGCCAAGGTGTCCGCCCTCATCGCCTCCGGGGAGGCCTACATTGACGGCAAGCTGGGCATCCCGGCAGACTATACGGCCTCCGGGGAGCCTCTGACTCTGCTCTGTGAGTATGTGCGCTATGGTATGAGCGACGCTCTGGATGTCTTTGAGGGCAACTACCTCAATCGGCTCTTGGCTATGCAGCACGAAAGGAAGGTGGCGGCTTATGCGGAAGACGCCGTTTCGGCCGGATGACCGGCGCATAACGCAGTCCTACCGGGATGGCGTGGTGCGTATCTACACCGTCACAGACGGTGCCGCCCCCGGCTACCAGCCCCGGCCTGTGCTGACGCTGCTGGAGACGCTGTTCTACCAGGAGCGCCGGGTGGGCCTGCAACGATACTATGCCGGACGGCAAGCCCAGGTGGAGGTGGAGCGGGTCATCCGGACCCAGCTCCGGCCGGCCGTCAATCCCCAGTGCGTGGCAGTGACGGAGGACGGCGTGCAGTACGGCATCGAGTTGGTGCAGCAGGTGCAGGATGTATACCCGCCGTCCATGGACTTAACGCTTGCTCGGATCGAGCAAAAGTACGAGGTGCCGCATGAATAGAAAACGAAATGTGCCCGAATCGGGCACCGACAGGACTCCTCTGTGGGCGCAGCGGATCATCGCGGCCCACCTGGCCGTAACCGATGCCGTAAGCCACGGCGGCCGTCTCCAGTCCGATCGCTACCTGGTGTGGCAGGAGGACGGCGCCAATGACTTTCTGGCGGAGGATGCGCACGCCGAGAAGGCCGTCACCGGCACCACGGATCTGTTTACCAAACAGGAGTTTGACCCCTGGCGGGCGGCACTGGAGCAGTCCTTTGACGCAGCCCTGCTTGTCTGGAAGCTGAACAGCGTGCAGTACGAAGAGGAGACTGGTTTCTGGCACTACGAATGGGCCTGGGAGGTGTTTGCCTGATGGCAACTTTCCAGTTTAAGGGTCTTGACACCTACATCAAGCAGCTAAGTGCCCTGAACGCCGGAGACAAGAGCGACATCATCGGCAAAACTGTCTATGCCGGGGCCGCTGTGGTGGCGGACGCTGTGCGCAAGTCCATAGAGGACCTGCCGGTGGGCTCCGGTACCGCCAAGGACGGGGAACTGATCGACACCGTGACCCCTATGCAGAAGCGCGGCCTGCTGGACGGCTTCGGCATCAGCCGCATCCAAGACGATGACGGTTTTGTCAATGTCAAGCTGGGCTTTGACGGCTACAACGGAACCCGGACAAAGAACTATCCCAAAGGGCAGCCGAATGTGCTTATTGCCCGAGCCGTGAACAGCGGCACGACATTCAGAAAGAAAACCCGCTTTGTGGACAAGGCAGTCTCATCCAGCAGAAAGGCCGCAGAGAAGGCCATGGACGAGACCTGCAACCGCGAAATCGAAAAAATTATGAAATAAAAAGGAGGTGCTGCTATGGCAGCAGCAGGAAAGGTTTGCACGGGCTTTAGCAAGCCCTATGTGGCCAAATATTCCAACACCGGCGGCACAGTCAGCTACAGCGGCTGTATGCAGCTGGCTCGGGGCGTCAGCGTGTCCCTGTCCCTCGATACCACCGATGACAACAACTTCTACGCCGACAACATCGTGGCCGAGACTGCAGCGGCGATGTTCACCAGCGGGACCGCTACCCTGACGGTGGACGGCCTGCTGACAGCAGCCGAGAAGTTTGTCCTGGGTCTGCCGGAGGCCACCAAGACCACGGTCGGCGGCAGCACGGTAGATGTGTCCCACTACGGTGACGGTATGGAAATCCCTTATGTAGGCATTGGCTTTGTGGTGCGCTATCAGAGCGGCGGTGTTATCACCTACGCCCCCGTGGTGCTGACCAAGGCCCGCTTTCAACAGCCCGGCCTGGATGCCGCCACCCAGGAGGACACCATCGACTGGCAGACCCAGGAGCTGACGGCCCAGCTCATGCGCGACGACACCACCAACCACGACTGGAAGCTGGTGGGTGCGGATCAGACCACCGAGGAAGCCGCCGTGGCAGTGCTGCAGACCCTCCTGGGCGGTGCGGCGTAAGGAGGCAGCTATGCAGGTATACGGCAGGGAAGTGGGCTTCCGCTTCACCGTGGGGGCTTCGGCGAAAATCGCTGATCTTTGCCCGGATGGAGACATTGAGCGCCTGGGTGAGCTGCTGGACGGGAGCTATGGCCAGGTGTCCCGGGACACGGCCGCTATCGTCGTGGCCCTGAGCGAAGGCTACGAACAGGCGCAGCGCTTCGAGGATCCCGCTTACAAGCCCCGGCCCCTGAGCGTGGATGAGATCATGTCGCTCCGCCCGGCTGAGTTCATGGAGCTGCAGCAGGCGGCTTTGTCCGCCTGGGTGGAGGACAAGAAGCCCACTGTGGAGGTAGAGCCCGAAAAAAAAGAAAGCGGCAAGGACAAGGAGTCCAGCTGAACCTTGCCTGGCTCCTCTTTTACGGGCGACGGCTAAATATGGGGAGGCAGGAGATCATATGCACTCGATACGGGGAAATGCTTGATATGATCGCCTGCCTTTCCATTTATCACGGAGCCAAGCCCAAGAAAAAGCAAAAACACTGGACATTTGACGAAGCCATGAGGGTGAGGTGAATCTATGGCGACAAATATCGGACCGAAAATCGGCGTAGACGGCGAAAAGGAATACCGGCAGCAGATCAGCCAGATCATCCAGCAGAGCAAGACCCTGGCCAGCGAGATGAAGCTGGTTTCCGCGTCCTTTACGGCCGCCACCTCTGCCGAGGATAAAAACGCCAAAACGGCGGCGGTGCTTAATAAGCAGATCGCCACGCAGCGGCAGTACATTGCCGCCCTGGCGGCCCAGGCGGGCAAAGCAGCGGCCACTTACGGCACCAACAGCGTGCAGGCGCAGAAATACGAGGAGCAGCTGAATAAGGCCCGCGCCAAGCTGCTGGAGATGCAGCACGCACTGCAGGACACAGAGCACGGGGTCAAGGACCTGGGCAAAGAGATGGATAACGGCGGCCAAAAGGCTTTATCTTTTGGTGACCTTGTAAAATCAAACTTGGCCTCCGAGGCCATCATCGGCGGCGTGAAGCTCATGGCCTCCGCTATCAAAGAGGCTGCCGAGGCGCTGGTGGACCTGAGCAAACAGGCGATCCAGGGCTTTGCAGAGCAGGAACAGCTCATCGGCGGCGTGGACACGCTCTTTAAGGAGAGCTCGAAGCAGGTGCAGCAGTACGCCAACGAGGCATACAAGACCGCGGGCCTCAGCGCCAACGAGTACATGGAGACGGTCACCAGCTTCTCCGCGTCCCTGCTCCAGTCCCTGGGCGGCGATACAGCCAAGGCCGCAGCATACGCCGACCGTGCCGTGACCGACATGAGCGACAACGCCAATAAGATGGGCACCGACATGGCATCCATCCAAAATGCATACCAAGGCTTTGCGAAACAGAACTACACCATGCTGGACAATTTGAAGCTGGGCTATGGCGGCACCAAGACCGAGATGGAACGACTTGTTGCCGAAGCCGCCGCCATGACGGAGGAGCAGGAAAAGCTGAATGTAGCTGTGGATGCCGGTGACCTGTCCTTTGGCAACATCGTCAACGCCATCTCTGTGGTGCAGGAGCATTTGGGCATTGCCGGAACCACGGCCACGGAAGCAGCCACGACCATTGAGGGCAGCGCAAAAGCCATGAAGTCCGCCTGGCAAAACCTGGTGACCGGCATGGCCAACGAAAACCTTGATCTGTCGGCCCTGATAGAGAATTTTGTAGAGAGCATACAGACATTCCTGGACGAGAACTTGATCCCACGAATACAAACCATGCTGCCTCGCATGGTAGAAGCGCTGACACAGCTCATCGGTGCCATGACTCCTTATATCGCCCCGGCGCTCCAGATGCTGCTCCCGGTGATTGTTCAAGGCATAGGTGCCCTGGTATCCGGTATTGTCCAGGCCCTGCCTGCGGTGGTCAGTGCTATATCCGATGTGATCCCCATGATTGTGGATCAGCTGGTGACGCTTCTTCCGCAGATCACCGCCTCCGGCGTGGAGATCATCGCCGCGCTGGTGTCCGGAATCGGTGAAAACCTCCCGGCGCTTATCCCGGCGGCGGTGGATGCAATCATAGCGGTTGCCAGTACGCTTGTTGCCAATGTTGACAAAATAATTCTTGCGGCTGGGGACTTATTGTCCGGTCTAATTCAAGGCCTAATTGAAGCCATTCCGCGTTTGATTTACAGGCTGCCGGAAATCATTATAGCCATTACATCCGGATTGCTTAAAGGCGTGGGCTCCATTATTGATGTAGGCGTGCAGCTGATCCGCGGCTTATTTGAAGGAATCAAAAATGCCGGTACCTGGCTCTACAACAAGCTCCGGGGCTGGGTGAGTGATGTACTCGGCTGGGTAAAGCGTCTTTTCGGCATCCACTCCCCCTCCAAGGTCTTTGCCGATGAGATCGGTAAATTCATCCCGCCCGGCATCACCGTGGGCGTGGAAGAGGCCATGCCTCGGGCTCTGCGGGATATGGGCCAGGAACTGAGCGCGTTGTCCAATATCCCCATCCCCGGCAGCGTTACCAACACCACCCACATGGGCGGCGTCAACATTACCGTTTACGGTGCCCAGGGCCAGGATGTGAACGCCCTGGCCGATGTGATCATGTATAAGATGCAGAGCGCAGTGGAGAGCAGAGAGGCGGTGTTTGCATGATTTTTTGGGCCGGAAAATCTTCCGATGACTACCGGGTCATCGTGGAAAAGTACCCGTCTGTTATCCTGGCAGCCAGGAAGCTGGACGCGCAGGCCGTACCCGGTCGAAACGGAGACATCATCTTTCCGCAGGCGGCATTTAACAACTATGTGCAGTCCTACGAGGTCTATGTCAGCGCGGAGCAGATGCGGCTTCCGGCCGCTATGCGCAGCGTGGCTGCCTGGCTCTGCGGCCCCCGGGGCTATCAGACCCTGGCCGACAGCTACGACATCGACACCTACCGGGAAGCCTACTATGCCGGTCCCCTAGATGTGGACAGCATTCTGAACCGCTTTGGCCGGGCGACCATTGAATTTAACTGCAAGCCCCAGCGGTTTCTCCGTGCCGGCGACACGGAAAACCAGCTGGAGAATGGCCAGGTGCTCAATAATCCCACGCCCTTTGCCGCAAAGCCGCTGATCACCGTCTCCGGCACCGGGCCGGGCGTGCTGACCGTAGGCAGCAGGGAAGTGGAGATCAAGAGCTTCTTGGAGCCAACAGTGGTCCTGGACTGCGAGGCACAAAACGCCTACAGTCCGGACGGAGCCAACCGAAATGGCACCGTCTCCGCTCCGGAGTTCCCGGAGCTGGAAGGCGAAATGGAAATTAAGTGGACCGGCGGTATTACCGCCGTGAAAATCAGACCGAGGTGGTGGACATTATGAAGCCGATCTTGTATGCATCGACCGAGCGAGAGTTTGCGACCAACGGCATCGGCATTCTGTCGGATGCTGCCTCCTGCGTCGTCACCGAGGAGCGCAACGGCTCTTACGAGCTGGAGATGCAGTATCCAGTCATGGGCCTGCACTATGCCAGCATCACCTACAGATCGCTGATCCTGGCCAAGCCGAAGCCGGACGGCGAGCCGCAGCCCTTCCGGGTCTACCGCATCACGCGCCCCCTGGGCGGCCTGGTCACGGTGTACGCTCGGCACATAAGCTACGATCTTTCCGGCGTGGTGGTGCCCCCGTTCGCGGCTACCGGTGTAGAGGGAGTGTTTGACGCCATCCAGGCCAAAGCCGTCCCCCAGGACAGCGGCTTCACTTTCTGGTCGGACAAGACCAGCACCTCCGGCGTGGCCACCACGGTGCCCAATTCGGTCCGCTCCCTCCTAGGCGGCATCCAGGGCAGCATCCTGGATGTCTTTGGGGGCGAGTACGAGTTTGACCGTTTTGCCGTTAAGCTCTGGCGCCACCGCGGCGAGGATCGGGGCGTGACCATCCGCTACGGGAAAAACCTCACGGCCCTGGAGCAGGACGCCAACTGTGCCTCCGTCTATACTGCGGTCTATCCGTACTGGACAAGCGAGGATGTGACCGTGGAGCTGCCGGAGAAGACCGTGGAGGCTCCGGGCACCTACGACTTTGTGCGCATCCTGCCCCTGGACCTGACCAGCGTATTCAAGGGGCAGCCCACGCCGGACCAGCTGCGCACCTCGGCGCAGTACTACATCGCCGACAACAATGTGGGCGTGCCTCGGGTGTCCCTGAGCCTGTCCTACGCCCAGCTGGACGGGGAGAAGGTTGATCTTTGCGATACGCTTACGGTTACCTTTGTGGAGATGGGCGTCAACACCACCGCCAAGGTGATCAAAACAACGTTTGATGTGCTCCAGGATCGCTATAGATCCGTGGAGATCGGCGACATGAGAGCCAGCATCTCCGAGACCATCGCTGGGCAGGCGGAAACCATCAGCTCCCTGCCGCAGACGATCCAGCAGGCGGTACTCAATGCTACCGGCTGGCTCACCGGCGATAACGGCGGCTATGTTATCTTTCGCCGCAATGACGCTGGGCAGCTGGTGGAGCAATTTATTTCCGATTCCTTAGATCTGCAGACAGCCAAAAATGTATGGCGATGGAATCTGGGCGGGCTGGGCTTTTCGTCCAGCGGCGTCAACGGTCCATATAGACTGGCAATCACCCAAGACGGCCGCATTGTGGCCGACTTTGTGACGGCGGGTATACTCACGGCCATTACGATCCAGTCCATGGACGGCAAGAGCACGTGGAACCTGAGCACCGGTGAGATGGATCTGTACAACACAAAAATCACCACGTCCGCACAGGGGTCAACTTTTGTTACTGCAGACTACACAGAGGATGATCTCGCACATTTGCGAAATTTGATTCTGAATCAGGCATCACCCACCCTCAATGATTACGAAAAACTGGATGTTGATGGAGACGGCAGGTTTACTGCGGTCGATCTACTTTACGTACGCCAAGCCATTGACGGCACACAGGAGATCGATTTCACAACCGGCTGGAAATTTGCCCTCGACCCCACGGACGGTGAAAATCTGCTAAAGCTAACAAAGACCTGGCACAACAACCTCACCAGCGAGAGCACGGAGCATCTTGTACTCGGCGCAGGATTTGGGAATGTACGTGTAAACGCCCTGAGCATTGGCGGAGACTTAATTTCTGATTATATCGTTAGCCATGGCGTCACCGGTATCTGGGCTTACCGCAAATGGGCCAGTGGCGTAGCAGAGTGCTGGTTAGAAAGTGAACTTACCCTCACCGGGAGTACACCTGTCGCTTATATGAATGATTCAGCATATTATTCGGATGCCATTTTTGACTCCCCCCTTACTTTCAAAACGCAGCCCCGTGGCGTGGCGAATGGTGCTTTAGGCACAGGACTGGGTTTTGTAAATGTTGTGGTTTGGAGTGACTACAGCAAGATTATGGTCCGTGTGACCGGAAACCAGAATGATGCTGCAATTACAATCAGATCGATGATAGTTACAGGGCGGTGGAAGTAACCCAACGCTGCAAGCAAACCAAGCCCCAGAGGAGAAAGGAAATTACTGAATGGAAACAATCGTTGTGGCTATCATCACCGGCGGCCTGTCGCTGCTGGGGGTGATCATCACCAGCAACAAAACCACTCGGGATGTGCAGGCCAAGCTGGACAAGCAGCAGGCCGTCACCGACACCAAGCTGGATGAGCTGACCCGGGAAGTCCGGGAGCATAACAACTTTGCCCGGCGCGTTCCGGTGATAGAGGAGCAGATCAGAGTTATTAACCACCGGATCGCGGATCTGGAACAGCCCCATCAATAATTTTTGTGTGTGCCCGAATCGGGCACGGAAAGGAGCAACAAAATGAAAATCTCAAACAAGCTGTACGACATCCTGAAGTGGCTGGTCATCATCGTCCTGCCCGCCGTGGCGACGCTGTATAAGGCGCTGTCCGCCGTGTGGGCGTGGCCGTATGCCAACGAGGTCGTCACCACCATCACCGCCGTGGATACCTTCCTCGGCGCCGTGCTGTGCATCTCCACGGCCACCTATAACAAGGGGGGTAATGACAACAATGCCTAAAGTCTATCTGTCCCCCAGCAATCAGACCGAAAACCGCTACGCCTACGGCAACACCAACGAGGCCGAGCAGTGCGGCCGCATCGCCGAGGCCAGCCGCAAGGCGCTGGAGCGCAGCGGCGTGGAGGTGATGGTGGGGCACATGCCCTCCATGCAGGAAAAGGTGCGGGCGTCCGACGCTTTCGGCGCCGACCTCCACGCCCCCATCCACACCAATGCCTTTAACCACAGCGTCATGGGCACCCGTATGTTTTGCTACAACGCCACAGGCAAAGGCATGGCGGCCTGTAAGGCGATTTTTGCCCGCGTGGCGCCCCTGTCTCCTGGCACCAGCGAAAACATTCAGGTGAACCCGAAGCTCTACGAGGTACGGGTGCCCAAGGCGCCCACGGCCTATCTGGAGTGTGAATTCCACGACACCGTGGAAGGCGCCAAGTGGATCGTGGAACACGCCACGGAAATTGGCGAGGCACACGCCCGCGGCATCTGCGACTACTTCGGCGTGACCTTTGTGGAATCTGAGCCGCCCAAGCCCGCCCAGCCGGAGCAGCCCGCGGGGCAGAAGCTCTATCGGGTGCAGGTGGGGGCGTTTGCCAACCGCGCCAACGCCGAAAAAATGGTGGAGCGCCTGAAAGAAGCAGGCTTTGATGGGTTTATCCGGCACGAATAAAATTTCAAAAAACGTCAAATAGCACCTACATATAAAGCAGACACTCCTTACCATTACGGTAAGGAGTGTCTTTTGATTTTTCTGCGTGTTATTTTATGGATATTTTTTTGTTTTTCTCTATTTTATGCTTGACAACACGCCGATATTAGCGTATAATAAGGATGTAAACAAAAGAGAGACACCTTAGGAGGGAAAAAATGACAAAGACCTACACATGGACAACCGCAAAAGGCGCAAAAGTTGTTGCTACGATCACCTCTAACCACATCACCCGCGAAACCGTTTATGCCGACGGCCTGAACATTGAGTGCGATTGCAGTAAGTACACATACAGCATCGACGAGATGACTGTAAACGGCAAGGCTACGGAGCTTAAAGAGTTTTGGGACGAGTGCGGTATGCAGTGCATTTTGATTGCCCGCAAAGGCAAAGATCGTATTTTGGCTGCGATCCCCGAAGATGTCGCCGCCGAGGTGTACGCAGAGGAACGCGAGGAAACCAAGCGCAGAATGGAAGCTGCGAAAAAGGCCGAAGAAGCTTATAATGCGCACTGCGAAATGATGCGCAAGGCTATGAGCTATTAATACAAAACAAGGAGGATCCGGAAATGAAAAAAAGAGATATTATTGATAGGATGGATCAGTTGCACAGCAGCGCAGCACGGTTGCTTTGCTATTCCCTTGGCGGAGATCCGCAGAAAATTGTTGATCAATGGGCCGAACGGATCGGCGAAAAAAACCCGCTTGCCGAGTTTTTTGGCGGCGAACCTGTCTTGACTTTGGACGATGCAGCCGAGGGCGCTTACTGGGACATTGTTAAGTATGTAAAATCGCTGTATTTTGCGGACATGACCAGGGATACCGCCGTTGCCGTCGGCAATGCGATCCCTTACCTCAACGGCAAATTGATCCTGACCGACGACATCGAATTTACGTCCGATGGCTTTGCAGACGCGTGGAGTGACGCCCACCCCGATCAGCCCCGCATATCTCGGCATGTGGATATAGGATGATAAGGAGGCGGCAATATGCGCAGGAAATATGCTGACTGCCGACGGGATGACGGAGACTGCACCGTTTGCTCTCTTGTTAATTGGGGGAGAGACTGCCATAATCGCGCAATCACAAAACTTGAGTGGTGCCGCCGTATGGCGGGCATGACGCAAGCAGAGCTTGCGCAAAGATCGGGTGTACATCCTCGGCAAATCCAAAAAGTAGAGCTTGGCGAGGCCGCAGCGGAAAATCTTACCGCCAAAAACATAGTTGCCCTTGCAGATGCATTGGGTGTAAACGTAAAAGATCTTTTATGATATTATCAGGGAAGGAAACAATATCATGAACATCAAAATTTATCAAAACTACGGCGTTTTGGCTGCGGAGAAGCGCACAGTCTACACGTTTGGCCGGCCTCATTCCACTGCTGTTACATGGGACGAAATGACGGTTGAGGTACCTGCAGACTGGAAATACTGGGAGAACGCCGCTGGCACCGGTATGGTAACGGCTCCTTGGGGCTGGGACTACGCAATTAACGAGGTCTTATGTGGAAATGATTTCCCGTATTTTTATGCGTTGGACAACAGCAAGAAGCCGCATCAGACTATGCTGAAGATTATCGAGTGCGACTGATCCATATTGCCTCAATGTAGATTGTTCTTTTGCCGTTTTTAATTTACCTCTAAGGTTGTCAATCCTATTCATGGGATTGACAACCTTAGATATTTTTCAGCTTGATCTCCAGCGTGAACGCCATGGGGCGGGTCTTTTGCGGCTTCCGGTAGATCACATAGTCGATAACCGATTTAAGGAGGCGGTTTTTCCCCTCGTTATCCAGGGTAGGGTAGAGCTGCAGGACGCTGGTGAGCTGGGCGAGCACCAGGGTTGTGTCCCGGCGCTTTGCTTCCTCAATTCGGCGCTCGACATCGGCTTGCTGTGCGTTCAATGCCTCAGTTTCGGCCTGTGCTTTGCTCAGGCGCGTTTTAAAGGTCTCTCGGTCATAGGTGCCGTCCTCCAGCAAATCATGCAGCACATCGACTCTGGAGGCCGTTTTTCGCAGTTTTGTCTCGATGGTGCGTTTTTCCACGAGTAGGCTGCTGATGTCCGGGCCGCTGGATTTTTGGGCTTCGATCTCCAGTTCGTCCCGCATACGCTCCAGGTTTTCCAGGAGTCGCTGCTCTACCAGCCCGAATTTTGCGGATGCTATGCAGGCTTTCTCCATGCAGTGCAGTCTGGGCCCGCCTTTGGTGGATACACCTACCCGCTGCATGTTTCTGCCGCAATTTCCGCAGCGGATCAGCCCCGCCATAGGATTGGCCACCTGCCCGTGGTTGACGGATGGAATATGTCGTCCCTTGCGTATTTCTTGCACCCGCTCCCAGTCCTCCCATGGGATTATAGCCGGATGCAGCCCGTCAACCATGATCCAGTCCTCCATCTTTTGGTACTCGGCCCGCGGGCGGGGATGGCTCTTTGTGGGCTTGTATCGCTTGACCCGATTCCACGCGACCTTGCCGGCGTAGGTGGGATTGCGTAGGATGTCGCGTACAGTGTTCCGGCTCCACTTCGCCGAGCGGTTGGGTACGCTGCCCATGGCGTTTAACTCGTCGGCGATAATATGCGCCCCCACGCCCTCTATGTAGCGCTTGTAAGCATGCCGGATGAATTTTGCCTGATCTTCGTTTATCTCCAGAGACGGGAGCTTGCCCACGGTACACTTCCGGTATCCATAAGGCTGATTGGCTACATATCCCCCGGCCTGGATGGTCTGCATCAGGCCGCGCTGCATCCGCTTGCGGATCATTTTAAGCTCGAAGCGGGCGAAAAGGGCCTTCATTTCCGTAAGCTCCTCGTCCGCGTCGTTGGTCAGGTCGTAGGTTTTTCCTGGGCAGATGATCTTAGTTTCGGCCATGCGGAAGGTCTCCAGAATGATCCCTTGCTCTGACATGGACCCGCGCCCAAGGCGGTCGATGTCCATGCAGAATACTCCGTCATAGACCCCGGCCTCCACCTGCTCCAGCATCCGCAGCATTTCCGGCCTGGCGTATAGGGATTCTCCCGATACAACCTCCTCGTAGATGTCGTCTTGGCTGATGGTCACATCCATCTTGTCGGCCAGCTCCATGAGCATGGCCCTGTGCTTGGCCAGCACCTCGGCGATGCTTTCGTCAGGCTGGTCCGCCTGGGATTTTCGCAAATACAGCGCGCTTCGGTCTTTCACGGCAGCCTCCTTTTGCGACAAAGGCCGCCCCGGAGGACGGCCTTATCGATTTTTGTACCCGATTCGGGCACAGTTTATAATTTCAGCGGGTAACAATCTGCTAAAAAATAGGATATATGCGGAAAAATTTTGCCAATAGGCAACAAACATAGTGACATTTCGACAAGAAAGGTGTATAATGAAAACACGGTACCGTATGAAACAGGGGTAGCCCCGGATTGGAGAGATTATGCAAGAGATACTGGAAACGGCCTTGGAAATCTTCACACAGCTATCCCCGGCAGATCAAAATGAGGTTATTGCTCTCGCTGCCGCTTTAGCATCTCCGCAATGACTTTGTTTTCGTTTGCCGGAGAAAGGGAAGTGAACAGACGCGCAAATTCGTGGCACAAGTCGTCGGCCTTCGGGTCGGCGGCTTGTGCTGTATTATGCAATTTCCCAGGAGTTACCGCAATTTTGGCAGAGACAAACTTTTTCATTTTTGAATTTGGTCTTTTCGCTGCCTTTGCTCTTTTTCCAAAACAGGTTAGACATTCCCAGGGTGGCCACGGCTGTTACACCTCGGGCGGCATTGTTCATATGACCGCCGAAACCAACGCCGTGCTTCTTTGTTTTTCCGGCAACCTGCTGCATGGAAATAGTTACATTTTCGCTTCCACATTTTGGGCAAATCATAGGTAGCATCTCCTTTTTTTACATTTTGTTTTTTCTTCTCAACATTTCAGCAATAATTTCGTTTTGCTGCTCCGGGGTAAGTGATGCAAAGAGCCGCGCAAATTCGGCCTCCAGGCCGCCGATATTAGTTTCGGCGGCTGTTTTGCTGTCCGCAGTTTTGTCGGCCAAAAGCTCCGAAACAGAAATACCAAAATAAGCCGCAATTCGGTGTAGTGTTGCATCTGATGGATTACCACCTTGCTTCCAGCGGGTTCCCGACGAACGCTCCAAGCCTATTTCTTCGATGGTTGCGCTGGGGGATTTGCCGATTGAATTGCAGAGCGCAACAAAGTTTTCGTAAAATGACATAAAATCTCCTTGTGATGTTCGTTGAAAACGAACAAAATTCGTAAAGTTCGCAAAAATAGCTTGACAAGTTCGCTTTGTTGGGTTTATGCTTAACTTGTCCCCCGGGTCGGGTAGGCCGAGAGGCCGCTCGTCGCCACACATGCGCCGCATGTCCGGGGAGCCCTGTGACTGCAATCTGCTGCGGTCAGGAATCTGCTCCGTCTTTTCACCCCGGAGCAGCTGGTTGGGGACTGTCATCGCCCTCCAGACTCCCATTCCTCCGGCAAGAAAGGTGTGTATAGTTTTCCCCTGCAAAGTTTACTGTACCACCTTTTTTGTCGGTTGGCAAGTTAAAATTTTAATAAATGAAAGGAGGTGTCCTATTTGTCGCTCAAAATTTTGCGGGAGAAGCGCGGATTTACCCAGGCGCAGCTGGCCGACAGAATTAACGTTACCCCGGCGTCCATCAGTCTGTGGGAGTCCGGGAAGTCCCGTCCGCTGCGGAAGTACCGGGTGGCCCTGTGCCAGGCCTTGGCCTGCACGGAGGAGGAGCTGATGGCTGAGACGCCGCAGGCATAGGACAAACTGTCTTGCTCATAGACCGGAAAAGGAGGTGGAGTGCATGAGCAGGGAGGTCGTATTGGTAAGCAAGGAGATCACCGATCTGGAGGACGGGTACTCTGTTACCTGGGATTTTGGCAAGGACGGAGGCGGCGTGGACAAGGTATGCATTCCGCCCTACGATCCCCAGGAGGCCGCCCGAAACCGGGCGCATCTGAATCGGGTGCTGGCCCGGTATGGCTACCGGCTGAAGGAGTCGGGCGAGACGAAAAAAAATACTCCCAGCGCAAGCTGAGGATACCACAAAGGAGGAATGGATGCAATGGCATCAATGGGCGCAAATTTATACGCTTCGTGCCGCCGTCGGACCGGAATGACCCAGGAGGCCTGGGCGGAGAAACTGGATGTCAGCGTGGAGAGCGTGAAGCGCTATGAAACGGATGTGCGGATCCCGCCGCTGCACATCGTCAAGGCTATGGCGGATCTGAGCGGTGACGAATCGCTGGCCTACCGGTTTTTGGCCAAGACCACGCAGGAGCTGGACGTGCTGCCGGACATCGAGATGCTGAACCTGCAGGCGGCCACCATCCGAATGATGAACCGGATGGCACGCTTTGCGGCAAAGGCCAGAGACAGACAGCTGATGGAGATCGCCGAGGACGGGATCATTTCAGCGGATGAGAAGCCGCTGTATGACGAGATCATGGACGAGCTCTCCGGGCTGGTGAGTGCGTTTTATCAGCTGCGATACTGCAAGGAGGAGTCGGTATGAGGTGGCAAGAATTTGCGCTAAGCCGCAAGGACGGACACTCGGCACCGGGTCAGCTGTGCGTGGTGCGTCGGATCTGTGACGGCAAGGCCGAGTATGTGGTCGGCCAGCTCGTCCGGGACCCCAGGGACAAGTCCTCCGCCAAACTGTGGTGGCAGGATGGCCGTAGCTGCTGGAAGGAGAATCCCGCACGGTGGCGCAGCCGCTACACCGACATCCTGTGGGCCGCCATTGACCCGCCCGAGGGGGTGAGGGACTGATGGAACTGCTTGGAACGGTCTGCACCGTGGTCGGCGCAGGGACGCTGGCTGTCGGATTAACGCGGCTCATCTGCTGGTTGGATGAGGGCACAAAAATAGACCGCACCCGGAGGGAAGCCGAGTACGGTCGGAGCACCAAGGACGGCGCTCAATGAGAACATCTATAGTATACACGATTCTTGCTTAATTCGCAAGGGGGGATTTCATGGAATCTAAGATAAAAATGGTTCGGAAGGGCGGGTATACCGTCCTCCCGAACCAAATTCTCCGCGATGACTCGCTGACGCTGCAGGCAAAGGGGCTGTTTTGCATGATGGCCAGCTTCCCGGAAAACTGGGATTTTACGGTCAAGGGCCTGGCCACGGTGTCCGGCTGCGGCCGGGACAAGATCCGCGCCGCCCTAAAAAATTTGGAGGATGCCGGGTACCTTTTACGGGAGCAGGGACACAGCGAAACCGGGCAATTTGCGGCCAACCTTTTCATCCTCTATGATGAGAAAATTGCACCGTTGCCGGAAAACACGGCAACGGAAAAACCGTTGCCGGAAAATCCGACGCAAATAAATAAAGAAAGAATAAAAGAAAGAAAGAATAAACCCCCTATAGCCCCCCGTGAAGTTTTGGATCGGTTGAAGGAAGCCTGCGGCGAGGATCAGGAGCTGCTGGACGGCATCATAGCGCTGCTGGAAAACCGCGCGGCCATCCGCAAGCCGGTGAAGACGCTGCGCGCGATCAATGGCATCCTGAAGGATCTGTCTACCTACTCCGGCGGCAGCCGCCGCACAGCGCTGGCCATGCTGGAGCAGGCTGTAAAACGGAACTGGCTTACAGTCTATCCGCTAAAGCCGGACGAGCTGCCGCAGGCGGGCAAGGGGGAGGAGAAGGAGGAGTACGGATGGCAGAGCGGGTAAAATCTACCTTGCCCTCCGAGGCTTGGCTGCAGGCCGAGAACGCCGTCATAGGCTCCCTGCTGCTGGATGAGAGTCTGGCAGCGCCGATCTTGTCCACGGTGGACGCAGCGGACTTTAGCGACAAGGGCAACCGGCGGATCTATCAAGCCGCCAGGGCACTGCTGCAGGAGGGAGCGCCGGTGGATCCGGTGACGCTCCGCGGTAAGCTCGGCTCGTCGGCAGACGCCCGCATGGTGCAGCTCATGGAGCTGACGCCCACAGCCGCCAACTGGCGGGAGTACGCCAAAATCATGCATGAGCAGGCCACGCTGCTGCGGATCCAAGCCACCGCCGAGGAGCTGACCGAGGCCGTTACCGTGGAGGATAGCCGTGAGCTGATCGCCAAGCTGCTGAGCCTGTCCGCAACCGGCGAGGGCGTGGAGGCTTGGAGCATGACGGACGCCTTTAGGCACTTTATGGACGCCCAGACCGCCGAACAAAAGCGGGAGTATATCGGCTATGGCCTCCAGGACATTGATGACGGCACATACACGGAGCGGGGCGACGTGGTGGTCATCGGCGGTGAGCCATCGGCCGGCAAAACGGCGCTGGCGCTTGTGCTGGCCTACCACATGGCGCAAAAGTATCGTGTAGGCTTTTTCTCGCTGGAGACGGGGCCGCGAAAGCTGACAGACCGCTTGGTATCCTCGGCTCTGGGCATTGATTTTAACCGTATCAAGCGCCAGCAGCTGGACGAGGCTGACCTCCAGCGTGCAGCCGATAACAGCGGCACCTTTGCCGCCCGCAAGCTGACCCTGCTGCGCAGCTCCGGATGGACAGCATCTCAGATCCAGTCCATCAGCCGGTCATATGGCTTCGAGATCATTTTTGTAGACTATGTCCAGCTCATCACGCCGGAGGGAGACCCCCGCGCCGGCATGACACAGGCGGTAGCGGGGATCTCGCGAGCGCTGCATACCTTCGCGCAGAGTAGCAATACTCTCGTGGTGGAGCTGGCGCAGCTCTCCCGCCCGCAGAAACAGGGCGGATGGCGAGAGCCGACTATGCACGACTTAAAGGAGACCGGCCAGCTGGAGCAGGACGCAGACGCAGTTATGCTTTTGTATAGGCCAAAGCCGGGAGGGGATTTTGACCCCGACAAGACCCGAGTCCTTAAAATTGCCAAGCAGAAAGAGGGACGGCTCGGGAAGTGGCCGCTGGCCTTTGATGGCGCGCATCAATCTTTTGCGCCGCTATCGGGACAGGCCTATATAAATAAGCTCAAGCACGATGCACAGCGCAAGAAAGCCGAGCGCCGCGAGGAAACACGAAAGGGGCAGGTGACATTTTTCGAGATCCCCGACCCCGGCGACCTGCCTGTGTAAAAGGAGGCCAAGTATGTACGCAATCGGCGATATAGTTTATTTCGTCCCCGAGGCGCTGCGGTACTGCAAGGCGCATGGTTATATCAAGACCAAGTCTGTGCCCGGCGTGGTGGTGTGGATCCACCCGCAGCGGCGTTTTATGGTGCTGGAGCGCCGCGTAGCGCCGGGGCTTACATACCGCGAATCAATTTTTATCAAGAACGGGAGGCAACTCAATGAGAACAATCGCAATCATGAATCTGAAGGGCGGGGTGGGCAAGACCGTCACAGCCCTCAATTTAGCCGCAGCTCTAAACGCCGCAGGTAAGCGAGTGCTGCTGGCGGACTGCGACGGGCAGATGTCGCTCACTCGCTTTTATTTCCCCAACCTCGACCCTGATCGTACCCTCACCGTGACAGACGTGCTGCAGGGGACAGGAGAGCCGGTGTGGGAGGACAACGTTGTGCCCATTTCGGGCACAAGCATCTCCCTTCTGCCGGCATCCTCGGCGCTGTATGGGCTTGATGTGTCTGCCATCCGCAAGGGCGGCAGCGGCCTGTCAGCACTGCGTGATTTCCGAGATGCCGTGGCCTGTGACGGCGAAGTGGACTACATGATCTTCGACTGCCCTCCGGGCTTCACGGCGGCCTCTGTGGGCGCCCTTATGGCGGCGGACGAGGTCGTGATCCCCATGCTGGTGGATGGGTTTAGCATGTGGGGCGTCAGTGATATGGCGTCGCAGATCAATGGGATCAAGGCAGCCAATCCCTGCATTAAAATCGCGGGCGTGCTGATCACCCAGTGGCACAACGCTGAAATCGTCAGGCAGGGGGAGCAGTTGCTGCGCAGCCTGTCCCTGCCGGTATTTAAGACGGTGATCCGGCGCACCGACAAAATCCCCGAAAGCACCTTTGACCGCAGAGCCATCTATGACTATAGTCCCCGCAGTGCCGCCAGCGTGGACTACCGGCTGTGGGTGCAGGAATATCTGAGAGAGGAGGCAAGACAGCATGGCGAAGTTTGATTTAGGCGATTTTGCCAAAACCATGCAGGCTGTGCCCAACTCGGGCACCGCGGGGCAAGAGCAGATCGAGTATCTCCCTCTGGCCGAGCTGCACGAAGACGAGAGAAATTTCTACACCGTGGACAAGGTGGAGGAATTGGCGGCCAACATCCAAAGCTGTGGCCTTATGGATCCCCTGCGGGTGCGGAAGTCTGAAGATGGGTATACCATCGTTTCCGGCCACCGGCGCGCTGCGGCGCTGAGACTGCTGGCGGCCGAAGATAGCAAGTTTGAGACGGTGGCCTGCATCATTGAAACCGGTGACATCCCGGAGCAGCTCCAGGAGCTACGCTTAATCTTTGCCAATAGTGCTACCCGCGACATGTCCTCTGCGGATAAAGCCAAGCAGGCCGAGCGAGTGGAGGTACTCCTGTATGAGCTGAAGGAGCAGGGTATGGAGTTCCCGGGCCGAATGCGGGATCGTGTGGCCGAGGCGTGCCGGATCAGCCGCAGCAAGCTGGGCCGCCTCCAAAACATTCAGCGCAACCTTGCACCCTGTTACAAGCCCCTGTGGGAAGCCGGGGAGCTTCCCGAGGACACAGCGGACGCGCTGGCCAGTATGCCGGAGGATGTGCAGGAGCGCATTAAGCGAGTTTTCCCGAAGAAAACGCCGACGGGCGGTGCTGTGCGAAATATTGCCGGAAAAATGGCAGCGGGCCGGGATTACTGTGCAACTGATTTGAGCTGCCCCGACGGTGCCGCCTGCACAAACCAGGACAAGTTCTTCCGCCATGACCTGTCCTGCAGCGGATGGGGAAACTGCGGCGGAAAAGTGTGCTGCGTGAAATGCACGCAAGGCGGTGCCCATGATCCCGACGGTGGGTCCTATAATGCTGTCTGCTCCGAGATGTGCCCCAAAGCAAAGGCCATCTACGAGAAGGCCAAGGAGAAATTTAAGGCGAAGGCGGAGCGGGAAAAGGTGGACTCCCACACCAAGGTGGTGCATCAGGGCATGGCGGACGCGCAGCGGCTTGTCCGGGCTGCGGATGCTGCTGGTCTATCCGATAAGGATATCGTACCGGATGACTACAGCGCCGGCATCAGAATTGGGACGCTTCGCAGCATTATGCAGGGCGAGATACCGAAGGGTATGTCGGATTACCGTCTGGGCAAATTTATCCCCTATCGCACCGAGACTTTGCTCAAAATGGCGGAGACGCTGCACTGCTCCGCGGACTACCTGCTGGGTCTGGCGGATGAGCCGCGTGCCACCGTAGGAGGAGCCATGCCGGAGCAGCCGACTGTGGGCTGCTGGATGCCCGGAAGCACTACGCCCGACCATCCGTGCGAATGTTATGTGATGCTTGATGTCAGTGAGATGAACATGAAGGAGCTCACTCACAGGTCAAGGGCATACTGGGCAGGCGAAGCATTCCGCCTCAAACCATCGGCTTACGCAGAGAAGATTCCGCATTTCCCGGTTCTGGCCTGGCTGGAGATTCCGGAGTGGAAAGGAGGGAACGGCGATGCCTAAACCCAGCGCGTTTATGGTGCGACTGCAGGAGAACCAGCGCCACAATATGCACCTGCAGCGCCTGTTTACCATCCAGCAGTGTGAGGACATGGCGCTCATCACGCTGAACGAAGATTTTGGCTTTGGTGAAAACCGGGCGAGGGAATTCCTCGCCCGGTTCCGGGAGACCTTCAAGTCCTACGCCGAGCTGTGCATCGAGGACGCTAAGGACGACAAGGGCCTGGCTGTTACCAAGGCTAACATAGACCGCAAGCTGGAGCGGATCATGGGAGACGGCTTCCTCCCCTGGGAGAGGCGGTATCCACCGGAGGTGTTTAGATGACAATAACCGAACTGATTAAAGCCTTGCGGCGGCTGAAGGTGAGGACCGGAAGCATCGCCTGTCTGGGCTGTGGCCATGAGCATAACTGCGGCATACATACATGGCTGTGCTATCATCCGGGAGGCAGCGGAGAAGCTGGGCGACTTTAACGCGGTTTTCAACGAGGAAGCTGTAGTGAGGCTGGCCGGCCAGTGCCTGAAGGTCGATCCAGACCGCCTGCGCGAGTTGGCCGAGGCCGACAAGGACGGGCACGTGGTGGTGCTGCCGTGCAAGGTGGGAGATAGACTATATAGGAGCTCTGGTAATAAATCCGAAGTCTATGAGTTTGAAGAGGACGACAATGGCTGAATACATCGAGCGGCGAACGGAAGGACGGTGACGGCGATGATTGATGATTGCAAGTGGATGCAAGACGAGGTTTGCGTCAACGCAGATTGCCCGGCGTGTGCGGATTATTGCCCAGTGGCAAATACACCGGGCGTATGCAAATACGAGGAAAGGGGTAATAGCGATGCTCAAAAGGGCAAACGGCAGACCGGTGCCAAATAATCCGGCTAAGGCCTACGAGCTGGGCAGGCTGGATGGCACAAAACAATGCATGGATAACGTGTCCTGCACGCTGCTGGATAAATTTGGATTCCACGTGCGGGAGGAAACGACGGATGAGCATGACACCCGAAGCCTAGAATACCTGCAGCAATGTCTTGTGGAGCTGGAGGAGGCTCGGAACAACCCCGAAGTGCCGGAGGAGGTCATGCAGAAGCTCCGCGCTGAAGCAGAGGAAGCCTCCTCGGCCTCTGCGGAAAAAGCACGGAGGGAAGCGGAAGCCGCCAGGGCGGCACTGGAACAGGCTCGAAAAGAGCTGGCCGTGGCGGACGGTGACATGGCGGTATTTAAGGAGCTGTTCCGGCGGGTGCAGGAGGACTTTGGCTTGATGGAGGACACCATCCGGCGGATCGGCGAGAAGAACGCCGAGGACGCGGAGAAGCTGCGGGGCGCCGTGCAGGCACTGGTGAAGCAATGGGCGGCGTGATGAAAAGCCCTTGCGTGCAGAACTGCCCGGACAGGCTGCCCGGCGGGGTCTGCCGGAAGATCTGCGAGGCGTTTCGGGCGTATGAGAGCCAGAGGCTGCAGAAAAAACGTGGGTCGACCAAGCGAACACTTACGCGCGGGAACGGCTTGTGCGGCAGAGCGCGAAATACGCAAGGGATGGAAAACGGCATATGAGATAGATAGGAAGGGGCGTCAGCATGAGTAAATGTGACATAGACTTCGCCGTAAGCGAAGAGGAACTCCGCGCTTGGATGGATGGCGAGATCATCCGCCTCGGCGATTGGTTCGGGGGTTTTGAGATCACATGGCATAGAGATGACGTGCGTCACTGGGTCGAAATATGGTCTGAGGCAAAACGAGATCCTGCGGTGCGAATGTACGGGAGGGGCTTGATGGTCGGCGAGATCTACGACAGCGAAGGGCTGTCGCTGCCAGCTATTCAAGGTGCGGGAAGAAGGCTTTATTACAAGCTCAAGGAAGAATATCCGATTAAACGCAATTTGGGGGTGCAAAAGTGATGGAACGACTTACCGTGTCTGATAAGCAGATCGGAGAACACACAACGCAGAGGACGGTGATCGACGGTGCGGCTGTCAGAGAACGCGCAATGGAAATCTATTGGCGGCTCAAGGCCTACGAGGACACCGGTCTGGAGCCGGAGGAGGTTTTGCCAAAGGATAAGGCAGACGAGATCACGCTAAAGCTCATGCGTCTTGCTGATTTGGAGAGCTTTTGCAGTTATACCCGCCTGCGCGAGTTGGCCGAGGCCGACAAGGACGGGCGCGTGGTGGCGCTGCCTGTGCGGCCAGTCCTCACGCAGAGCATCGGAAGTATGCTGTATATCATCGAGGAAGAAGAAATTGTTGAGGACTCGCTGTGCGAAGCGCTTATCGGTATGGCAAGCAACGGAGAGATAAACATATTTTACACAACGCTGTCCGATCAAATATCTTTCGAGCAGGCCGATATTGGCAAAACTGTATTTCTCACCAGTGAAGAGGCAAAAAAGGCATTGATGGAGGCGAAAGGGAAATGAATGGCCAGGCCTGTAATGTTTGCAAATATTGCGCTGAATTGAAAACTCCGTATGAGCGTTCAGACGGTGCGGCCATTTACGGATATTGCTTTAAGAATGGCGATAAGGATTATTCCCCCGATATGGGGAAGGGCTATCCGATATTCTTACCTTTTAGCTGCGGAGGTACATGCAAAGACTTTAGGCGAAGGAGGGGGTTATCCCATGATTGAATTAAAACAGTGTCCGAAGTGCGGGCGTAGGCCGTTGCTTGGATATGCTTGTGGGGAGTATTTCGTTGTAGGCCAGGTTGGAGGATGCGGGGTATGTGACACTTTTGGAGAAATGCACGCTACCGAAGAACAGGAAGTGGAAGCGTGGAACAGGAGGGCTGACAATGACACTAACTGAGATGTTTACAATTTGTGATTCATGCATATATGCGCCATGTCTTTGTGGGAATGACCCTGAGAACTGCGTGGTGTATGTGATGAGGACTTCCTGCGGGGCCAAGATGGACGGAGGTGCTGACAAATGAAAAAGCCCCGCCCGCCGCGTGCGCCATACTGCTTGTGCGGCTCCCTGCGGAGATGGATTCTCCAGCAGGTGAGTCCATCGCGCTATTCCATGTATTACTTTTCGGGGAAAAATCGTCGAGCAAATGCGTATTTTGTAAAAATAAAGGACTATCACACAAAGCTCATACAGTATCGCGTTGAGCTGCGTATCTGCTCCCCGGTGGAGTGGTATATCCTGCATAGGATGCTGCGAATGAAGAGAAGGGAAGGTGCTGAAAAATGAGTAGTTATTTGAAAACAGGCGGTTTTTATGAACAAGACGACTTTGTGGAGGAAAATGGCCAGCTCCGGGAGCTAACGGTAACAATCACCCTTTCGGAGTATCGGGAACTGGTTGCGTCCTCTACGCTCCAGCGAGATTACATCGACCAGATTGATGATCTGACGCAGGCTGTGGATTTCCTCTGCCAGGTGGCTCTGGAGCTTGCGCCTGAGCTTGTAGGGGCTGTCCAACCTGCTGTCAAACGGGAAGTACCGCCCGCTGTTTTTGAGGCACTTCTCCGGGTCGCAAAGGAGCGTGATGCCGATGCCTGACTGGTGCGTGGTGGTCCAGAGGTCAGGCCCTTTGACAAAGACCTATTTCACGGATCGCCACAAAAGCGTGGCCTGGGCCGCCCGGCAGCAATGCCGGGACGGTCCGCCACCCGGGCCCTACATGTGGGGCACCAGCGAGGACAAGCTGGAGCTGTATCTTGCCCTTTTCGGCTTCACCGGCGCCCACTATGTGCTGACATTCCGGGATGAAGATCTTCCACCCAATTTTGACGGCGTGAAGCGATGCTTCCGAGCCTTTATAATCAAGGCTCGGCGCTGGCGGCCCGATGCCCTGAGAAAGTATGTGTACGCGGTGGAGGCCGGACACGAAAAGGGCCGCTGGCATATTCATTTTGTGGCCGACGCCCAGCTGCTTTCTTTGGAGGATGTTTCCGGACTTTGGCGGTACGGCTTTGTAAACCCCGGCAAGGCCGAGTATCCGGTGCTGCACGAGAAGGGCGGCTTCCACTGCCTGGCGCATTACTTCTGCAAGCCGGATAAATTCATACCGCTGGGCAAGCATCCCTGGGGCGTGGCCGAGGGCATGAAGGCGATGATCCCGCCGCCCAGCGTCCGTGTGCAGCAGCGGCGGCCTGGTGTTCCGCAGAAAAACTATTATTGCAGTTATCGGACAAAGGACCCTGTCAGGGTCGTTAACGGTCACTCCAGCGCGCTGATGGAATACGCCAGCTGGGTGGCGCTGCCCAAGCCGGGGGAATACATCTACAGCCCCAAAAAACCGGCAAAAACGGTAGCGCTTTAATTTAGAATATGATCTATAAATATATTTCTATAAGATAGCTTTATACTTGTATGCTGTGACTTTTTTAGGCACAAAAAGGAAACGGAGGCGAAAATAGGTTGCGAATAAAACCAGAATGTGATACACTGGTCGCGAAGGACGGATGGATCGCCTGCCCAGTGTGTCGGCGAAACAAGCGACTGCTGCGGATCACCCCGGAGACCCAGGCGGATTGTCTGCCGGTTTTTTGCCGGGACTGCAAAACGGAGATCATCCTGCATATTGACAGAGGCCAGAGCGTAGAGCGCCGGAGCCCGTAACGAATCCCGAGAAGGGGAGTTGCGGTTTCCGGCGTTTTTGTTTTTGCCGGGAGCGTCCGTCCGGAATATTGCAAGAGGCCAGAGCGTAGAACGCCGGAGCCCACAAGGAAGCCCGCGAGGGTGTTTGTGGGTTCCGGCGCTTTTGTTTGCCCGGAGGTGATAGCCCGGAGCCGTGAGGCCGGGCCCACGGCGAGGAGGATGCGCATGGCGATTTCAGGCGGCAGGCTGGTGGAGCTTCACGGACTGCTGGATGCAGGCCGGGAGCATGAGTTCTACTCCTGGACCGAGTGGCGGCACCTGCGCCGGGCCGTCCTGGCCCTGGACAACAACGAGTGCCAGGAGTGCAAGCGGCGCGGTGTCTATTCCCGGGCAAGCATCGTCCACCATGTGCAGCACCTACGGGCCCGGCCCGACCTGGCCCTGTCCGTCTACGACGGCGACAGGCGGCAGCTGGAGGCCGTGTGCAAGCGTTGTCATGAGGCCCTGCACCCGGAGGGTCAGCGGCAATATAAGCCGCCTGCGCCGCCTCTGACGCCGGAGCGGTGGGACTGATATCCCCCCCCTCGAAAAAACGGCCTCCGGC
>ERZ1034855.215-NODE-215-length-29920-cov-55.383258_pt1 | contig 29920 bp, 47 predicted proteins | sample MGYA00520699_ERZ1034855 | MGnify/ENA primary metagenome ERZ1034855 (study PRJEB33766, sample SAMN09781730) | gut metagenome | biome: gut microbiome | host: Homo sapiens | place: Madagascar | study: EMG produced TPA metagenomics assembly of the PRJNA485056 data...
ATATTAATAATATAAATATAAACACACACGACGCGGGCGCGCGCGAAGAAGCTGCCGAGACTGTGGAAAACTTCACCACGTCGGAAGCCGTCCCTCTGCCTGAGGAAAAGAACGGCGGGGCGGAGGCTGCCACAATTTTGTGCGGCCCGAATAAAAACGTGAAGCTGACACCGGCGCAGCTGGAAGAGCTGGAGAACAGAATCCCGAATCAGATAACGCGCTACATTCACCGGCTGAGCCGCTATAAGGTTGGCCGGGCCAACGCGGCCATGATGGACGACTATCAGTGGCTGCTGGGTTGGATTTCCGAGGACTGCGCCGACCACAAGGAACGAGAGTTGGAAGCAATCCGGCAGGCAGAGGCAGAAGAGGACCGGCGGGAACTGGAAGAGCTACAGAACAAAATTCTGAAACGGAAAGGACGGGCAGACCTATGCGGATAGACACTGACGACATGCGGGAGCTGATTAACCAGCGGTTACAGTTTGCAACAGAGGACTACGAAGACGACCGGAAGCAGAACAGGAACGGCATGAAGTGCTTCCACCAGGGGCAGGTGGATGCCTTCCAGGAAGTGCTGGAAATGCTGGAAGAGTTGGAAGAAATGGAGGGAGAAGAGTGAACAAAGATTGGAACTATGCGCACATGTGGGACACGATGCGCCGAGCGCTGGAAGAATCTGCCATCCAAGGGCTAGAAGTCTCGCCGCTGAATGTGCTTAACGGCATGATCGTGCTGGAAGAACTGGAAGAGCAGCACCGGAAAGAGCGGGAAGAACATGAAAAAAGACGAACCCGAGAAATGCAGACGATGTGGGACGGAAAAATAGAATTGTATCGGGAAATTGAAAAAAATGGCTAAATTTATAGAACTTGAAGACGGCCACTGGCTGAACGTCGACAAAATAGAACTAATGTTCACCGGAGTGAGTACGTGGCGCAAAGAAAACAAATCTTATATTGAATGCTCAATTCAAGCCAAGACGAGCAGCGGGAAGTGCTACACGCTTGCAGGCATAACGCGCAGCGGGGTAATTCCGGAAGGCAAAAAACGGAAATTCGACGAAGACTTGAAAAAATCAGTCAATTCGAAAATAAACGACATCGCGAAATGGATCGCAACACTTTCGGACAATTCTGCACAGACTACCGTGGCGGCGCCGGGTGATATGTTTACAGACCTGATTATTGATATGGATGCCATCGTTAACAACACCCAGGCAGAGGGGGCGAAAGAATGCGAGTAGTTTTTTACGTTCCGGGTCGTCCGGTGCCAAAGGCACGCCCAAGGGTGACAAAAAAGGGATACGCCTACACGCCACGGAAGACTATGGCCTTCGAGCAATCCGTTGTTCTGGCGTACCGGAGGAGCAAGGCCGGCGGGAAACAATTCCCGGAAGGGGTGCCGCTGCTGATGGAACTAACGTTCACGTTCGCCCCGCCGAAAAGTTGGAGCAAGGCACGGCGGGAAGATGTGATTCGCCGGGGAATGTGCCCGACCTGCCGTCCGGACCTGGACAACCTGATGAAAGGCGTGGCGGATGCGCTGAACGGCGTGGCCTACAAGGACGACGGCCAGATTGCCGGGGCCGTAATCCGGAAGCAGTACGGGCGAAAAGATAACACCAGAGTTATAATTGAGACGATGGATAAGCAGGAAAGATAAGGCAGAGGGATGACGGACGAAGCATACGCAGCACACCAGCGTTTGATGCAGCTAGCAGAGGCGAGAACGCAGATTTCTATTCTGTGCAACTGCATCGAAGAACTAAAAACGATTGCAACAGCAGCGGGCACCAGCGGAACGGGTGAGCGTGTGCAGACTAGCGCAGAACACGACCGCATGGATCGCACAATCATCAAATTGATGGAGGAAAAAGACAAACTGGAAGAGCGTGTCCGGGACTGGATGCAGCTGAATCGGGAAATCCTGGCAGAGCTGGAAAAGCTGGAACCAACGCACCGGGACGTGCTGGTGGCCTACTACATGCGACGCGACCGGGACGACGTGACCGGCGACCGTCTAGGGTACGCGAAGGACTACGTCCGACAAATCCGGCGGAAGGCGCTGGAAGAATATGCAAAACGAAACAACCTGCCGGAAAAGTAAATTTGCTTACTTACTCAACCCTAATATTGAATATTCTGGGCTAATTTGGTATAATACTAATCGGGCATATTAAAATTCTTTTCAAGTATTTTTTTCAACCGATTGAAAGAGCTGCCGTGGTCTCATCACCGCCATGGCGGCTTTTTCATTGAAATTAGATTTATTTTCTGAAAAGATATAACAAAATATTCGAGAGATTGTGCTATAATATTAGCGTGAACATTGGAACATCCCCCCAGATGATAATAGTGTTTTGATGGAATACGGCAAGGCCGAAAGGCTGAGCCGTATTTTGTTTTATATAAATTTTGGAGAACGAAATGGCAATTAATAAAACATATGAAGAATTAGTGGAATCGGCAAAACAAAAATTGACGACAGATGATTGTTATACACCGGAAAATATTTATGCCGTTGTTCGCGATTACGTTGCGGAACGGTACGGGCTGGATCCTGGAACATTCGTCCGGCCATTCTATCCGGGTGGAGATTATAAGGCAGAGAACTACACCGGGAAGGTTGTTGTGGATAATCCGCCATTTTCGATTTTGCGGAAGATTATGGATTTTTACAATGAGAACGGAATCAAGTGGTTTCTGTTCACGCCGGGCATGTTCACGGTGATTGGGACGAACTACCGGGAGAAGATGCACATCTGCCTGGGCGCTGGCATCACCTACGAGAACGGCGCAACGGTCCGGACGTCTTTCGCCACGAATCTGGAACCTGCCGGCATTCGGACGGATCCCGCGCTGCTGAATGCAATCAATGCGGCCAACGAAGAGAACCGGCAGAAGGTGAAAAAGATTAAGAACATGACGGCGTGGAACTATCCGCCGCAACTTCTGACGGCCGCAAAGATGAACTATCTGGCAAACTATGGGATCGATATCAGCTTTAGCCTGGACGATCTTCACCGGATTAATAAACTGGATAACCAGCCGGCAAACAAAGGCGTATATGGTGGCGGGTACTTGCTTAATCGATCGGCAGCAGATAGCCTGGCAGAGGCAGAGGCAGAGGCAGAGAAGCGCCGGCGCCGTGGATGGAATTGCGCGGACGGCATAACAATCGAATTATCTGACCGGGAACGGAAATTGTGCGGGATCGATTAAATGGCAAAGGAATACGCAAAGAGCTTTTACCATTCCAAGGAATGGCAAGCCTGCCGGGAAGCCTACGTGCAAAAGAGAATCAAGGAAGACGGCGGCAGGTGCGAGAGGTGCGGGGCCGTGATTGGCCACGAGGTGCACCACATTGAACCGATTACGCTGGCAACTATTACGGATCCACGAGTTACCTTGAACCATGACAACCTGCAGCTATTGTGCCGTGATTGTCATTTTGCTGTACATCGTGCCATGATACTGGCAGCACATCAGCAGGACGCGCCGGTGCACGTGCTGCAGCGTGGGTGCTATGTGGACGATGATGGACAGCTTCACAACCAGGCGCGGCACATCGTTAACGGTGCGCCAGGATCCGGGCGGCATGAATATGTGGCGCTGCATCGGCATCCGCTTGATTTGGTGGTGGACCTTGACGCGCTACGGTATGCAACCGGATGGACCGGGAACCGGAAGGACAACAACCTGCTGGTGTTCTCGATACGGTTGCGGGATTGGATCTATGAACAGATAGAAGAGCAGGCACACCAACAGGACAACCAGGCAGAGGGACAGGACATCGACTGCCGGAACGTCTGGATCATCATCGCCGAACCGGCAAAGAAGAAGCGGCAGGAACTGGCGGAACGGCTGGGCGCTGATCTAATCGAGATGAACAGCACGCCGGAAGAATGCCGGGAGAGAATCCGGAAAGAACGGAGGCGGAACGAGACCTTCGAAATTGCACTATCGGAAAAATTTTTTGAAAGGTATCAACGTTAACCCCCCCAGGGGGCGGGGTGAAAAACACCCCGGGAGGACCGTTGGGGAGGGTACATTAATTTTGACGCGCGACGAATTCTCGCACGAAAGGGGGTTATTATGGCAAGAGGTAAAAAGAAGCCCAGTTTTGCCAAACAATTAGAAAAAATTGTTAATGAGATCCCCGAGGAACAGCGGGTTTTCGGGGAGAAGTTGGCGGCGGAAATTGAGTGGATGGCCGGCACACTGACCGAACTGAAAAACATTGTAGACGAGCAGGGCGCCGTGATCACGACGACCAACGGGAACGGGTTCGAAGTTATGACGGAAAACCCCGCCCAAAAAAGTTATAACACGATGATAAAAAACTACACGGCTGCAATTAAGCAGCTGACTGGATTTCTCCCGGAATCCGCCGAAGTTCCGGAGCTTGACGAATTTCAGAAGCTAACGGGGTTAAAGTGATTGAAATCGAAAAATATTTTTCGGAAGTTCTGGACGGGAAGATTCCGGCGTGCGAGAAACTGAAGCAGGCGGCGGACAAGATTCTTCAGGACTACGCACAACCCGGGCGGTTCCATTTCGACCCGGAACTGGCAAACCGTCATATTATTTTTATAGAATCAGTTTGCAAACGACCATCCGGCCGGCTGGGTATGCCGCTAGAGTTGGAACTATTCCAGAAGGCACGCCTGCAGGCGTTATTCGGATTTGTTGACGACAACGACATACGAAAATATAACGAATGCCTAATTATTGAGGGGCGAAAAAATGGAAAAACAACGGAGTGCGCTGCCGTCGAGCTGGCGATGCTATGCAACGACCGGGAAGGTGCCCCGCAAGTCTACAACGTGGCCACCGCGAAGGACCAGGCAAACCTGGGATTCACCGCGGCACTAAAGATGCGGGAAATGAGCCCGCTACTAAGGAAGCACACAAGGAAAAGAACAAGTGATATATATCAGCCGTCGAATATGGGCACAATTCGGGCGCTGGCATCCAATACCAACACAATGGACGGCTTAGACGTACACTGCGCCATCATCGACGAACTGGCGGCCATCAAGAACCGCGACTTGTACGACCTAATAAAGCAAGGCACAACGGCGCGGGAGCAGCCGTTAATTTTCTGCATTACAACAAACGGTTTTATTCGAAATGGTATTTTTGATGAGCAATATGATTATGCTGCCGGGGTGCTGGCGGGCGATATTGATGATGAGAATTTTTTGCCGCTCATTTACGAACTGGACGACCCGAGAGAATGGACGGATCCGAAAAAGTGGATGAAGGCAAATCCGGGACTAGGCACAATTAAGAGTTTCGAAAAACTAAAAGCAAATGTGGAAAAAGCAAAAGCACAAGCAAGTTTCAAACCGACCGTTTTGGTGAAGGATTTCGATTTGAAACAAAACAGCGCAACTGGCTGGCTAACATACGAGGAATTAAACAATGAAGAGACTTTCGAAATCAAATTTAAATATGGAATTGGAGCGTTTGACGCGGCGGACACGACGGACTTAAACGCGGCCAAAGTGCTGTTTAAACGCCCGGACGATCCGAAGCTCTACGTGCGGTCAATGTACTGGATTCCGGAAGAGGTGCTGGAGCAGAACAACGGCAGCCGCCGGGAACGAGATAACGCACCATATAAACTATGGGTTGAAAAGGGCTACATGAGAACCTGCCCGGGAAATAAGTGCGATAAGCGCATTTTTCTGGAATGGTTCGAAGAATTGCGGGAGCAAGAAGGGATTTACATTCCTTTTATCGGCTACGACCCGTGGCACATCGGCGACGCCGACCTTCGGGAGTACAAGGGCACGTTCGGGCCCCGTTCTATGATGCCGGTGCGGCAGGGCGTTTATACGTTATCGGAACCAATGAAGCAGCTAGCGGCAGAATTTAAGGCCCACCGGGTTATCTACAACAACAACCCAATTGACAAATGGTGCCTGCTGAACACATCCGTGAAGACGGACATCAACGGCAACATTCAGCCGGTAAAAGGCACGGACCAGCGGAACAGAATTGACGGAACGGCCGCATTGTTAGATGGCTTTGTGGTACTGCAAAATGTGGCCGACAAATACATCGGACTAAATTCAGGAGTGGAGTAAATGGGATTATTTGACAACATCCGAAAGAAAACGAAAATTGAAAAGCAAGTTAAAAATTATTTTGAACTGATGAACGCATACCGCCCAGCCTTCACATCTTTCGAGGGGGGTGTCTATGAAATGGAGCTAACAAGGGCGGCGATCCACTGCATTGCGACCCATTGCAGCAAATTAAAACCAGAGGTTACCGGGAAGGGGAACGAGACATTTGCCCGCCGAATCCAGCAGGCACCGAACCCGCACATGGTAGCGTCGCAATATTTGTATAAGCTGGCCACCACACTGATGGTGGAGAACAGCGCCTTCATTATTCCGCTGTATGCTGATGATATGAAGACGGTGACGGGATTCTATCCGGTTAACCCCAGAAACGTGGAGTTGATAGAGTACAACGGGCGGGAATATTTCCGCTTTCGGTTCCCGGCAGGTGTGGCAGCCGTTGAGCGTGAAAAGGTTGGCGTGCTGAATCAGTACCTTTATAATTCGGACTTTTTCGGAGAAGATAACCGGGTGCTGCAGCCTACTATGGAACTTATAAACACTAATAACCAAGGAATAGTGGAAGGTGTGCAAAACAGCGCTTTCATTAGATTTATCGCAAAACTGGCCATGACATTGAACGGCGACGACATTGAAAAAGAGCGCCGGCGCCTTACTGAATCGAATCTATCCAGCGCCAACAATGGCGGCGTGATGATGATCGACCAGAAGTACGAGAGCATGCAGCAGGTGCAATCCCAGCAGTTCACAATCAACGCCGAACAGATGGCGCAAATTAAAGAAAACGTGTTTTCCTATTTCGGCGTTAATGAGGCAATTTTGCAAAATCGGTTTACGTCCGACCAATGGGCGGCATTCTATGAGGGGAAGATCGAGCCTTTCGCACTGCAGGCGTCGTTGGTGCACACGCAGATGGCATTCAGCGACACGGCGCAGGCGTACGGCAACCAAATCATTTTCACATCGAACCGACTGGAATATTTATCCCCAACGGAAAAATTGAACACCGTAACGCAACTATTCGACCGGGGATTTATAACAACAAATCAAGGCTTGGAAATCTACAACATGGCGCCGGTAGAGGGCGGCGACAAACGATACATCCGGAAAGAGTACGCGGAAGCGCAAGAAATCGGAAAGACGAACGACAACACGGAAAAAGGAGGAGAAGGAAATGCCGGTGAAGAAGGAACGACAGTACAGGACGGCGCAGCCACTACAGACTAGAGCAGATGAACAGGACGGGACAACCGTGGAAGGATATGCGGCCACTTTCGGCCCATATCTTTTTTTTGAGGACGAAGACGGCCCCGTCTATGAATCTTTTTCCGCTGCTGCCTTTGATGGGTGCGACATGTCGGACGTTATTATGCAGTACGACCACAATGGCCGCGTGTTTGCGCGGCAATCTAATGGCACGCTAAATTTAGAAATTGACGACCATGGCCTTAAGGTAATCGCAGACCTTGGGAGCACGGAAGGCAGCCGGGGACTGCTGGAAGACATCCGGGCCGGATTAATCACGAAGATGAGTTGGGGATTCATCCCAAAGGATGGCCCAACGTATAACACGGAGACCCGGACAATAGAATGGGGCCCGGGCAGCATCCGGAAGGTTTTTGACGTTTCCGCCGTTTCGATTCCGGCCAATGATGGCACCGAAATCGCGGCGAGAAAATACATGGATGGAGTAATCCAGAAGGCGGAGGAGTTCCGCAAAAAAGAAGAGAGAGCGCAGAGGAGAGCTGAGCTCCATCGAAAAATTTTAAAAATCAAACTGGAAGAAATCAGAGAGGAGATAATTTAATGAATCTTGAAGAGCTGAGAAAAAGATTAAAGGAAATCAATACGGAACTTGACAATTTGCTGGAGCAGCTGGACGGAGACGACGGCGAAGGCGGCGACGACGGCGAAAGAATGACCGCCGAAGAAATCGAAGCCAGAAGCAACGAACTGGCAGAGGAAGCCAGAAACATCCTGGCGAAAATCCGAATTGAAGAGAGAAAAATTAATTTAAAAAATGCGGCCACATTCGGAACCCCGATTTTTAACCCGCAGAACAATAGCGACCCGCAGAGAGGAAACAACAAGAACATGACTAGAGCAGAAATGATTGCATCCGAAGAGTACAGATCCGCATTCTATGCCAATCTGAGAGGCGAGGCAACCGAAGAGCAGAGAAGCGCCCTTCTCACCGCCGGAACCGATGCCATCGCAATCCCGAAGGCACTGGACGACAAAATCTGGGACAACATCTACACCGACCACCCTATTTTGGGCGACATCGACATCAAGCGCACCGGCGTAATCCTGGAAGTTACCAAGCACACCAAAGTAAAAGCCGGAAAAGCCGGAAAGGTGGAAGAGGGAACAGCCGCAACCTTGGAGGACAATGAATTCGTAAAGGTGACCCTTGTGGGCCAGGACTACGCGAAGACCGTAGAACTGAGCTACGCGGCCGCAAAAATGAGCCAGGGCGCCCTGGAGGATTACCTGGCGACCGAGGTGGCCAACTCCATGGGCGAAGCGCTGGCAACCGACATTTTCGCAAAGATTAAAACCGACCTGGGCGCCGCTGCCGTTACCGTGGCCAAGGGAAAAAACCTGACCTTTGCGGATTTCTGTAAGACGGTTGGATCCGTGCAGCGCGGAACAAATCTGAAAGTTTATGCAAGCAGAGCGAAGAAATTTGAGCAGATTGTGGGAATGGTAGACACTGCCGGCCAGCCGGTATTCCGTGACGGCTGCACACTGGGCTACGATGTCAAGGAAGATTCTGCCGCCGGGGACGATATTTTTATTGTTGACACGTCAAAATTTGTATTGAACATGGTGCAGGATATCATGATCGAGAACGACCGGGATATTAAGACCCACAAAATTATTATTTCCGGCTATGCACGGGCGGAAGGCTGCATGCGTGATGCCGGCGCAGGTGCCTATGTCACTTTTGCCGCGGTTTAATCTTTTCAGGCGGGGAGCAATCCCCGCCGATTAACTAGGAGGCGGAAAAAATGACAGAAACAGAAAGAATCCGGGCGGCGCTAAGAATCAGCCACACGGATGCCGATGAAGAAATCACGCAAACCATAGCAGCGGCCAAAGCAGACATGGAAGCGGTAGGCATCCGGCAGCAGCCGGAAATGGATCCGCTAATTATGTTTTGCGTAGAGCTGTTTTGTAAATCTGCTTTTGATTTCGGCGGCGACAAAGACTGGTACCAGAAGCGCTACAGAATGCTACGGGATAACATGGCCACCATGCAGAAATACCAGGAAGGAGGGTTTCCGGTGTATGATACTCGAATCAAGCTGATACGCCGGACGGAATCCGGCCGGGACAAATATGGGAACATCATCCACACCGAGGAAGAAAAAGAACGATGGGCAGAGGTGAAGAGCGTGAGCCGGGCGGAGTATTACCAAGCGGCCACCACCGGAATGCAGCCAACTATGGTTATAGTTCTATCCGATCGGCGAGACTACGAAGGACAATCCCATGTGGTTATTAACGGCGTGGAATATGTCGTTGTTCGGACGTATGTAAAAGGCGAAACAATCGAACTCACATTGACGGAGCGTGAAAAAAATGAGTGACGTGGTTGAAGTGGAAGGATTGAGCGCCGTAATAGGCGAAATCCTGGACGAGTATTCTGAGAAAGTAAAAGAGAAGACGGCAGAGGCATCGAAGAAGGCGGCCGCGTATACTATAAGAATGCTAAAAGCAACGTCGCCGAAAGATTCCGGAGAGTATGCCGGCGGCTGGAAGCAGAAAAGCTACCGCGGAGGATTCCGGCTGGTGTACAACGACAAAAAGCCACAGCTTACGTATCTTCTGAACAATGGCCACACTATCCGGAACGGCGTGGGGACCTATGGCTATTATCAAGGTGATGGACACATTACCAAGGCGGAAGCAGCAGGAAACGCCAAATTCGTGGAGGAGGTGAAAAAACTGCTTTGACATTTTATGAAAAGATGGTTTTAAAGGATTTAAAAATCCCGATTGCATTCGGGAACGCGGAAGACGGCTGGGAGCCGCCTTTTTTGGTTTACCGCGGATCCGGGGCGGAATCCTTCTCCGCCGATGATTCAGACTACTACACGCGGCCCGGGTATGAGCTGCAATACTACTTTGTGAAGAAGGACGAAGAAGAGGAGCAGCGCATCGAGCGCATTCTTCTGGACGCGGGCTACAGGTTCCAGAAGTCAGAAGACAACTACATCCAGGAAAGTAATATGTGGGTTATTTATTACGAAGTAAACTAGGAGGTTAATAATGGCAGGGAATAAGGTAACTTTTGGGCTCTCGAATGTACACATTGGAGAGTATAAAGTGGGAACGGACGGAGCGGCAACACTTGGCACGCCGATGGCGCTGCCGGGCGCGGTGTCGCTTTCCTTGGATCCGGAAACATTGGAAATTGAATTTTACGCCGATAACGTAAAATACTACGCCCAGAACGGAGACAACGGATTCAGCGGATCTCTTGAGGTGGCAATGTTTACCAAAGAGATTAAGCTGGCGTTAATGGGCTACGCCGAAACTGCTGATGGCGGAATCGTTAATATCAAGGGCATGAACAAACCAGCGGTTTATATTGCCTTTGAAGCGAAAGGCGACGCACAGAACAGCCGTGGCCTGCTGCTGAATGTGTCCATGGGACCAATTAAACACGAGCACAAAACCAACGAGGACAAGGTGGACGTTGAGACCGATTCCGTTGATATTACGGTAACCGGTGACAATAGCACCGGTATGACGCTGGTAGAATATCCGCCGGAAGCGACCGGATATTCAACACTTTTCACCGCGCCGAAAATGCCAACGCTTAAAGCAGGCGATCGAAGTGCAAACACCGGGAAAGCAACAGTTTAATTTTTAGGCGGGGAAAATCCCCGCCGCTTGTTTTATTGGGAGAATAAAAAATGATAAAAGAAATTAACATTTCGGAAAACCAGAAAATCAAATTAAATGCAAGCCTTGGGTGGGTATTAAGATACCGGGCACAGTTCGGCCACGACATTCTGCCGGACCTGCTGCCGATGATAGAATCAGGGCTCGTTCTGGTGGGCGGCGCTATGGACGAATCCGGAGAGCTGGAATGGCGCAAGTTGCTGGATTTCGATACCGTTTCAAGTGCCATGATTTCGTTCGCCGGAGCAGAATTCACAACGGCGTTAAATATCATCTGGGCGATGGCGAAAAATGCGGATGATTCTATCCCGGCGCCGTTTGAGTGGGCGAACCAGTTTGAAAATTTTCCGCTGGATCAAATCGTTCCGGAAGTACTTGACGCCGTAATTAATACAGTGGTTTCGGAAAAAAACCGGAAGAGGCTGGGGAAACTGGTAAAGAAGAACCAGCCGAAAGCATCGACACGAACTGCATCATTATCGGCGCTATAAGCAGAGGCCTAACCCTTGAAGCAGTGGAAAAAATGACACTGGGGCAGGTGGTGGATTTCTGCATAGACTACAACAAACAGCATAAAAGCGCCGAAACGGAAAAAACGGAGCCAAAAGCGAGGGAAGCCACGCAGGCTGACTGGGATGCATTTTTTGGCAGATAATCCGAAAAAAACGAGCCGTTTAAATGCCCTATAAGGGGCGTGAAATAAGGCTTTCGAGTATTTATACCTATGGAAATTTGAACGTGAGAGAGGGGCGAACAGAATGGCCGGCACGGTAAAAGGAATCACAATCAAGTTTGATGGAGACACCACGGGCCTAAACAGGGCCCTGGGGCAAATTAACAAGGCTACAAGGGGAACACAGTCTTCACTAAGAGACGTCAACAGAGCGCTAAAGCTGGACCCGACTAATATTAATCTGATTACCCAAAAGCAAACGCTATTAAGACAGAGGGTAGACGGAGCAAAGCAGAAGTTGGAGCAGCTGAAAGACGTTCAGAACCAGCTTGACGCGAAAGGCGTGGACAAGACGTCGAAAGAGTATTTAGAAGTTTCCCGGAAGATTGAGCAGGCGAAGCAAGAAGTGCAGCAGTTTCAAAAGGAACTGAACGCGCTGAAATCCCCAAAGCTGGAACAGATTGGGCAGAAGTTTAATCAGGCCGGCGAAAAAATGACGGCAGCGGGCCGGAAAATTGCACCGGTATCCGCGGCAGTTGCGGGAGTTGGTGCCGTGTCCGTGCATACTACGGCACAATTCGACAGCAGCATGTCCAGGGTTTCCGCCGTGGCCGGCGCCACCGGGAAGGATTTCGAAGCCTTAAGGAATAAGGCCATCGAGATGGGGAACAAAACGAAGTTTTCCGCATCCGAATCAGCGGACGCCATGAACTACATGGCCATGGCAGGATGGAAAACAGACGACATGCTTTCCGGAATTAAAGGCGTTATGGATTTGGCGGCGGCATCCGGTGAGGATTTGGCCACCACGTCGGACATTGTGACCGACGCTTTGACCGCGTTCGGATTATCCGCAAAGGATAGCGGCCATTTTGCTGACGTTTTGGCCACCGCCTCCGCAAACAGCAATACCAACGTTCAAATGCTGGGCGAATCTTTCAAATACGCCGCACCGGTTGCGGGTTCCCTGGGGTATTCCGTGGAAGACACTACGGAGGCTCTTGGACTTATGGCAAACCAGGGCATTAAGAGCACACAGGCCGGAACATCTCTCCGGACAATCATGCAGGGGCTGTCTAAGGATTTTACCGTTTCCGGGAAGAGCATCGGAAGCGTACGCATTCAGACAACCAACGCAGACGGGTCCATGCGGAGCTTGAAGGACATCCTGGGGGATACCCGGGACGCATTTTCCGGGCTTTCGGAGTCTGAAAAGGTCTCCACTGCTAAAACGTTGGTCGGAAAAAACGCCATGTCCGGCTTTCTGGCACTGATGAATTCCAGCGATAAAGACATTGGAAAATTAGAGGGTGCATTAGGCAGCGCAGACGGAGCCGCCGGAAAGATGGCGGCCACCATGTCGGACAATTTAAGCGGCGCAGTTACGGCCCTGAAATCGAAGGCGGAAACGTTGGCCATCCGGATCGGCGACAATTTAACGCCGTATGTTAAAGCCGCCGCAGAATGGCTTGGCCATCTGGCGGACAAGTTTTCCGGCATGAGTCCGGCAGCGCAGAAGGCTGTCACGGCCGTGGGCGTATTTTTGGCGGCACTTGGCCCGGCGCTGTTAATCGGCGGAAAGATTGCCGGATCCATTGGGAAATCCATTGACGGATTCCAGAGGTTGTCCGGGGCAATTACCGACCTGGGAGGACTTGGAACAATTGCTTCCGGAATCGGAACGAAGGTGTCCGGCGCGTTATCCGTGATGATCGGCCCGGTGGGCTTGGTGGTTGCGGCAATCGGCGCGGTTGTTGCGGCGTTTGTCTATCTGTATAACAACAATAAACAATTTAAGGCAAAAATCAATCAGATATGGAGCCAGATAAAACTATCCGTGCAGCAGTTTGTCAATGCGGTGAAGGCAGAGCTGGCACCATTTGCCGGAGAATTCAAAATGGTTTGCAACACGATCAAAACCGTATGGCGGGCAGTTGCCGGGATTTTGGCGCCGGTATTTATAACCGCGTTCGGAATCGTAAAAACTGCCGTGCAATCGGCGTTGAATATAATTCTTGGAATTATCAAGGTATTTTCCGGACTGATCCGGGGAGACTGGAGCACGGTTTGGAGTGGAATAAAGCGGATCACGAAGGGCGCATGGTCCGGCATAAAGGCGGCCATTACGGCGCCGCTGAAATTAATCCGGTCACTTGTAGTTTCAATTTTGAATGCAATCAAATCCAAAATAATTAGTGCATGGAACAGTGTGAAAAGTAGAACGGCCACAGCGTGGAACTCCATCAAAGAAAAAATCACGGGGCCATTCACGCGGGCCCGGGACAAAATTAAAGGAATTGTGGACAAAATCAAAAGTTGGTTCCCGATTTCAATCGGCAAGATTTTCAAAAATATCAAGCTGCCGAGTTTTTCGCTTTCAGAAGGAAGCAAGACATACAAGAAGCTGGGCAGTATCAGCTACCCGAAGAGCATGGGTGTAAGCTGGCACCGGAAGGGCGGAATCTTTGACCGCCCGACACTGCTGGCAGGTGGCGCCCATGGAGTCGGGGAAGCCGGAGCGGAAGCAGTTGTTCCACTGGCCACATTATGGGACCAGCTGGGCCAGAAGATGAATCAGATGGGCGATAACATCACCAACGGAATTATTACAGCGCTGGCCATTCAGGGCGGTAATTCCGGCCAGCCTATTGTAATTCAAAATTACCTTTACCCGTCTGGCCCGAAACTGGGCGAGACCATTGTGGACCTATACGACACATATAAACACCGGTTAGGATAGGGGGCGAAAATGGAAGTTTACAATAAAATCAAAATCGCAGGCCTGGACGTTTTCCGGCCGAAAGATTTGGTGGTTGAAAAAACGGCCATAATTCAAGCGGAATACACCACTTGTACCGGGAAGGTATGCGGGGATATTGTCGGAACGAAGTACTCCGACGACATGGAGCTTTCGTGGGATTACTTAACAGACGAAATGGTGCGGAAACTATCCGGAATGGTCGGAAAAGAGACCACCATGGAATTTACCGACGCAACCGGCACCCGGCAGACTGCTGAAATTCTGATTTCCGGTTTCAAGGGCACGCCCACGAGGGTGACACGCCCGGACGGCACGGCCGTCTTCACGGACCTAGCCTGCAGCGTGCGCATGATTGGAGCAGCACAATGAGCAGAATTGACGACGAAAACAAAAAACAGTTCCGGAAGCCCATGAAGATTCTGGCAGGCATCAACGGCAGGGACACCAGGGTGACAATGACGGCCACGCCGTCCGGCGACGGGCTGGCGGTGTATGACACCATAACAACGGAATACCCCCACCGGATGGTGGCAGACTTTTCCGGCGGCGGGGTGCCGCTTAATGGCAGCCGAAAGACCGTGCCCAAATCCGGGGAGCCGGTGAGCGATGCCACCGGAAAAACCGGATTGCAGACACATGTGGGCGCGGGGCAGAGTGAAACAATTAATTGGGCGCTGAACAAGCAAATCGAAATTGCATCCATTACACTGGTTTTTGATCCGGAATCTACCGGAACAATAACGGCCAGCACGATGGGCTACTCTATGCCAATCGCTCCCCGCGTGGTTATTCCGGCCGGGGCAAAGTCCGGCACGGTGACAATAACAAATGATTCCGAATCAAAACGGGTGATTCTGTACGATATGGCGCCCGGCATCAGTTTGGACTTTACGGAGGCGGATATTGTGAAGGCGTCCCTGGCATTGCGGGCAGACCTATCGGTGGATACACAAGCAATTCCGACGTCAGAGATTGAATTACAGGTTTATTGGACGCAAGACATCAGTCAATCAATATCCAATATTAGCGATAACGCAAGTATTTATTATCAATCTGGCTATCCTGGGGACATGTCGGAGACCCGCCATTTCTATTTGTCGGAGCCGGCGACGATGGCGGACGGTCTAATCACAATAAAGGGTGAAGACGCCGCCCGGCACTTAGACGAAAAAAAGATTTCCGCCCAAGTAATCAATACCAGAACGGGGAACGGATACCAGAAGGCGTGGAGCCTGCTGGAGAATACTATCCGGGGCGGAATTGGCGGCGCTGCATTATCCAGCGACGGCGCCCCGCCCGGGAAGAATACCGGAACAGAATCCAGCATCCTAATTCCGGAAACCGATGCCCGGACACTGGCGGCGGACTTGATCCACGTGGGAACGGTGCCGGGTGAATACTGGCCGGCGTTCACGGATGCAGGAATCCCGCGCCTAACATGGCGGCAACCGGCGGCGAAATGGGACATTTACGAAGAGGACTGCGGGGAGGTAACACGGAGCGTGGATCGGAACCTTGCGGCCATCAAGTCCGGAAATAGCGAATACCTACTGGGGTGCGCTGCCGTAAGGTCCAACACATGGACCAAGTTGGACGAAAGAAAAACGGCAGAAGCCGGAAAGCGGTACAACATTAACCCGTCCGGTGGCCCGTATTGGGCTTATACCGTGAGCAACGCAAAGAACCTAATCTGGGCGCCGGAGCGCCTAAGCTATCAGGCAAAGAAAAAGGCCGGGAAGAAATACGCGTATTACTACCGGGAGAAGAAAAAGGGAAAGCTGTACAAGTGCAGCTACAAGACTTACAAAAAGAAAAAATCTAACATGCGGAAGAAAAAAACAGTGTACGTCAATCCGTGCATAGCTAAGGGCAAGAAGCTGAGTGTGTCGGGCGGTTCCACAACCATCACGGCGCCAACAGGCCGCCCGGGCTACACACTGGAACTGCAGCCGCTGGAGGTCAAAGGAAACATCAAGGCGGGCGCTGCTGTTATCTATCCGCGGCATGGCCGCCGGTTCGAAATATCGAACATAACCGGCCAATTTACATGGAAGGGCGACCCCCGCATGCAGCCCCGGGACGTGGTGCGGCTTCACCACACCGAAAAAAACAAACATCTAAACGATGCCGGGGTTGATTATGAGGTTGTGCAAATTTCCGACATCGAATTGACGCACGAGGCCGGAGGCACGCAGGCGAAAATTGCATACCGAAAGGGGGTTTAAATGGATATCCGAACAGACTGGCAGGAATCCGACCTGCTGACGGTGGAAGACATGAATCGGATCGCCGTAAATCTGGCCACACTATCCGGCAGCACTGCCGGCGCCCTGGGAAAAACCTGGACGGCGGATAGTTACCTGACGGCAGAGGATTGGGACACCATCACCGGAACGGCAGACAGGTTGGCGGCCATGTGGGGCGTGGCCATCATCGGCGTATCTACGGTGGACGGTTCCATAATTGCCGAACAAGTTAGATATATTGAACAGGTTTGCGAAGAAGTAAACCGGAAGCAAATCATCATGATGAATAATAAAAAATACCAGAGACACGCCGGAACGGGCTACACCGGATCCGGCTACCATCTGAGATAGGAGGCAAGCAATGGGTTTTGTGGATAGATCAAGCCAATTCCCGAACCGGGTGACACTGGCACCGGTGGACGGGCAGGCGAACACGTACGACATGACACCGGCAGAAGGTGAAGTGTACCAGGAAGGCACGCCGCTGGATGCGGAAAACTTGACGACGGAGGTGCAAAACGCGGTGGCGGATGCGCTGAACGGCGTAACAGTTGACGCCGCCGGGAATCTAATCGCGCCGAACATTCAGGCGGGCAAAGGGTCTTGCCCGATAAAAAAAGCAGATACAAACTATTCCGTAACGGTCCAGTTTCCGGTGCCGTTCACCATTGCGCCGTACGTGGTTGTAACGCCAACAGCAGATGCGCCAAATTCTACACAATGGTGTATTTCGTCGGTGACGCAAACGGGCTTCACGTACCGGGCACGACGGACAGGCGCGTGGCCGTCTGCATTCCACTGGATTGCGATCGGCAGATAGAAGGAGGCTTCAATGGTAACAAAATTAGAGCGCGAAAATAACACAATATTCTATTTACACAATGCGTGGGCGAACAGCCCGGACGGGACGGCAGGCTTCACGCTGGAGGAAACCGAGGACGCTGCCTACATTGGCAACTGCATCAGCATGAGCAGCACGGAAGTTCTGAACCCTAGTAGCTATAACTGGATCGCCGTGGAATTTGAAGCGGTGGAGGAATCAGACACCGCGGAATTAACGGAGCTGGGGGAAGATGTTCCGGAAGACCCGGAAGACGAAGACGACGACTACAGCTACGAAGACTACCTGGGCGGCGCAGTTCAATCCGCGGCAGACACCTCAACGACGGCGCAGGAATCGGCAGACATTGCCCAGCAGAAGGCGGAAGAGGCGACGGCATCCGCTGCATTAGCGCAGCAGAAAGCAGAAGAGGCTGCGGCATCCGCAGCGGAAGCGAAAACAGCGGCAGACACCGCAAGGGAAAAGGCGGAAGCGGCTACAACAGACGCCGCAACGGCAAAGCAGAAGGCAGAGGAAGCCACATCATCCGCTGCACTGGCGCAGCAGAAAGCAGAATCAGCAACGGCAGCGGCCGGAGTGGCACATACCGCAGCGGAATCCGCAACATCTGATGCCCGTACTGCCGGAATAGCAGCGGCAACGGCACAAGCAGCAGCAGAAGCAGCACAGGGGGACATTGACGACCAAAAAAAATATTTTTACCATGACGAACTGGGCGCCCACGTGCTGGACGCGGCTGGCGGAAAGTTTCGGACCGACGTTAAATCGTCCGGGCTATATATTGTAGACGCATCAACCGAAAAAACAGCGGCTTTTTTCGGCGCGAATAATTGCGGAATTGGCGGAGACAACATGAACAATATCCAAATTTCTGAAAATGGTGTTAAAATCAATAAGGGAGTCTATCCGTTAATAGACATAAGCGCAGTGACAGAGCCAGGCGATACAGTAACAGAAAGTTTTTCTTTCCCGGGAGAAGCCGCCTGGGAAACGATCAGAACCGGAGCGACTTGGAGCACAAAATACAAGTTAAAAGACGAGGCGACATCCATTAAACGCGTAAGACTTGGCGGCGAACTCGATTTATGCAATAACGGGCAAATGTATGGTTACGCTATAAATGGGAAAGATCTAACTATATATGCGGACGGCCGCTACGGCGAAACCTTGTCTTATGATTTGGAAGATTATTCATTTGTATCGATAGAATACAGTTCTGCCCCGGTGTCCGGAACGGTGGAAGCAGACAAAATTAGCGTTAGAGACGAAATTATGTATAAAGACCCTAGAGGACTAACTCGCGGATTGACGCAATTAACAAGCGGTACCGGAAGCGCCAAGGCTACCACCGGAAGGGTATCAATACAACCGAAATGGTGGCAGTGTGGGAACCTTGTTCAGCTGGAATTTGGCGTTTCCGCAACCGCAGCGGTTAATCCTGGCAAGAATTTGGCAACTGGAACCATTAAGGGAATTCCGAGACCAATCACAACCGAAGGAATCCGAGCCGTTTCATACTATGGCAACAATGCCAACGTGTTATTTATTTCGTCGAATGGTGATTTTACGGTGCGAAATTGCGGAAATGATGCGCTAACAAAAGGCAATGACGCAATTGGAATTTTCACCTACATCACAGACAGCTTCATCCTTGGGAGCACAACCGATGCAATTCCGGGCGGCGGAGCGTAGGGCGAACTTCCAAATCATCTAAAAAACAAAAAAACAAAGAAAAAATCCTCCTACCCTATTGACATATACCCGAATCGGGTATATAATAAACTCGTAAGTTAAAGAGTTTGCAATAGAAAGGAGGAAATCATGAAGAAATTCACGGAAGAGGAATCCAGTGATATCCGTACCGGAATAATAATTCTGGTAATCGGGAACATCATCGTGGAAACCTTGAAGTTCCTTTGGAAGTGGTTATTAGGGTAACCACTTCCATGAATTTCAGCAAGGGGTTGGAAACAACCCCTTGTATGTGAATTTTAGCATGAAGTGGAAAACATGACAACAGAATTTCTAATTAGTGCACTTGCGGTGCTGTATGTTTTGCACAAAAGAAAGAGGAGACGCAAATGATAACATGCAAAGAAATCCGAGCATTAACCGGATTGAGTCAGAAGAAGTTCGGAGACTTGTACCGCATCCCATTGCGAACAATTCAAAACTGGGAACAAGGAACAAATGAAGCTCCGGAATACGTGCTGCTATTACTAGAAAGAGCGGTCAGAGAGGATTTCAAAACAGAATAACCGAAAAGCCACCCGAAAGGGTGGTTTTTCGTGCCAAATTCAGAAAGGAGCAAGAATGAAATGAGAGAAGAAGGGAAAGGAGGTGATTAAGTGAATACGCAAATTATTATTAGCCCGGCGGGGGTGCTATGGGTGGCCGGTGCCATCGTGTCCGTTTCCGCTGCTGCCGGCGTGCTGATTCGGATTTATAAACATTTTCGGAAACCCGGGGAAACTCAGGACCACCGAATTGCGGAGCTGGAACGGAAAGCCGTAAATGATTATAACAGGTTGAACGACCTGGACACCGGAATGCAGCGGCTGGAAGAGGGCAACAAAATCACACAACGGGCCCTGCTGGCCCTGCTGGCCCATGGCATCGATGGGAACGACATCGACGCCATGAAGAAAGCAAAAACAGACTTAACGAACCATCTAATAGAACAATAAGGCAGAACACACCGCAGAAGGGCACAGAATGCCCGCTGACGGTGTTTTTTAATTGAGGAGGTATAAAACTATGGACATTAACTTTATTTCGGATTTTTTCGTGCCGTGCATCGTAGCACTTTCCCTTTGCGTTGGCTATGTGATGCGGAATTTCCTGCCAACAGATAACAAATGGATCCCGCTGGCGCTGCTGATTATTGGCGCCGTTTCCGGTGTGATCGTTTCCGGATTTAACTATTCCGGAATTGTTTCCGGTGCCGTTTCCGGTTTGGCCGCCGTTGGACTGAATCAGGCATTTAAGCAGGCGCTGGGCCTTAACGTGCGCCCGGACATTGAGCTGACGGACGACGAGGTGCAGGAACACGAACTGAACGAAGAGGAAGACGAAGAAGAAGACAGCGACGACCAGCAGGCCGAAGAGTAGGAGACGAAAAAATGAAAACTATTGCAGTACAGTGTGGCCACGGTGTGAGCCTGGACGGTTCGTGGGACAGTGGATGCGCCTATAAGTCCGGCGGAAAACAGTACACGGAGGCGGCGTTAATGCTGCCGATCACAAAGGCAGCCGTGAAGTATCTGAGGGCGTCCGGCGTCAAGGTAATCAGCGACGCCGATCACGGAAACAACAAAAACATGATTGAGGACGTACGATGGGCCAACAGAGTGGGCGCCGCCCTTTACGTCTCCATCCATTGCGACTACTCCGGAGCCCCGAAGGGCGTCATGCCGCTTTATGTTTCCGGAAGCGGGAAGAAGCTGGCCAAAGCATTAAACAGCGCCGTAAAAAAAGGCGTTGGAATGAGGTCGAGAGGCGTGCAGCGCCGCACGGATTTGTGGGAGCTGAACGGGACGGACATGCCGGCGTGCATCCTGGAGACCGGCAGCATTAAAGCCGATCTGGCCACACTGAAAAACCACCCGGACGAGTACGGCAAGGCAATCGCCAAAGGTATCTGCAAATATATGGGCGTCAAATTTTCGGACGGAACCAAAAAGCCGGCAGCATCCGGCGCGGAAATCTACCGCGTGCGAAAGGCGTGGAAAAAGCCGGAAACGCAAAGGGGAGCGTTTAAGGATTTGGCCAACGCGAAAAAATGCGCCGATAAAAACGGCTATTCCGTTTTTAACGAAAAGGGAAAGGCGGTTTACTATGGCAAAAAGTAAAAAAATTGATAGATATTACAAGACAATCAAGGCGGATCCGGTGCGGGTTAAGCCGTCTTACAAATCCAAAAAAATTAAAACGCTGGAGCCCGGGAAAGTAATCCACGCGACCAAGATTAATGGGCATTACGTTTATGTGCCGGCGCTGAAAGGCTGGACCATCTGGAAGGACAGCAAGGGGCAGAAATATGTCCGACTGCTGAAAGTTGCACCCAGCACCAAGGCGAATAAGCTGCTGGCGGCACTGAAAACCAACGCCACTAAGATGATTAAGGCGCACGTGCGCTATTCAGCGAACCACGCCTGCAAAAGTCTATCAAGTGCATTGAAGAACAAACGGACGAATTGCGCCACCTTTGTGTCGTTCGGCTTGCAGTCTATCGGCGTGCTGCCGAAAGGCAAATATATCTGGCTTGATACAAAGATTCACGGGTCCGGTAGCTCCATCATCCGGAAGAAGACGAAAATAGCATACCCCCGGAAGTCGTGGAAATATGCAAAGCTTAAGAATGGCGATATTTGCGGTTTTGCCAATAAGCCCCACACGATGGTTTACGCCGGCAAAAGTAAACAAGGGTTTCCGCTTTGGTATTCGGCAGGCGGTTCCGATGTTAAGGCGAAGAACTACGGGCCGAAAAGAAAAAAATCATATGAAAAACGTAAAATTTACGTGCGGATCCGGTTGAAGTAATGACGAACGAAGTAATCTGGATCAAGTTAGTATTAGAACGATTTATCCAGCTGGCAAACCTAACCGAAGAGGAGGAGATTGTTATCCGGACCCGGGCGGCTGGATGGTCCCGAGTAAAGCAGGCGATGGAGCTAAATATTTCAATTTCTGGAATTGATCGCATCATTTCCAGACTAAGAAAAAAATATGATGAAGTACAGAGGCTAGACCCAATACTACCACCAAGGAAGCGGAGCGTATACGGCAGGAATCCGGAAGAAACAAGAGAATAAAGCAAGAAGAAAACGGCAGTAATCCGAAAGGGTGACTGCCGTTTATTTTTTTACAATGATTTTGAAAAAAGAGATAGGAGGTGGAGCCGTGTATTATAGCCCATTCAATCAATTTCAAAATTATTCTATAAGGCAAGAATCAATAACACGAGTAACCGGAGAAGAAGGGGCGAAAGCCTACCAAATGGCACCAAACAGTTCTGCCGCCCTATTCGATGGGAACGAAGATATTTTCTACCTGAAAACAACGGATGGAGCCGGATTCCCAACAATCCGAAAATTTAAATTCGAAGAAATACAGGCGAAAACACCGGAACCTGCAGAGGAATCCGACTACATAACCCGGGAAGAGTTCGAACAGTTCAGAGAGGAGATACGGAATTATGGGGAGCAGTATATTCAGAAATCAGCCGAAACAGAACAGCACCGGACTGAATCCGGCAATCATAGAACAAGCAAGGCAGGCAATGAGAGGCGGACCACAGATGGGGCAAGTGATGAACATGCTAAGCAGTAACGGAGCAAGCCCGGAACAGATGGTTCGGAGAATATGCAGAGAACGAGGAATTGACGTTGACGAATTCCTGAGCAATTTAAAAAATATTGCAAATTTTTAAATTATAATCGTCGGTTAAACTTGCAAGTTAAACATATTTAAATTATTTTTTGAAAGGAGAAAAGAAAAATGGGAGAAATGACACTCGCAGACATTGCAGCAGTGACCGACCGCGACAATAATGCTTTTGGTGGGAATAATGGCGGAATGTGGATTTTCGCTTTGCTGATCTTGCTAATGATGGGCGGAGGCTACTGGAATAAAGGAAACCAGAACGGCGGAGGCGAACCGGTAACGGAATCCGGACTTTGTAGCGCCATGAACTTCAACGGCCTGGAGAACAGCGTGGGAAGACTGAACGACAGCCTTCAGGCGGATTATATGGGACTACAGAACGGATTAAGTAATATCGGTTATGAGAATCTACGAAACTTTAACGAGACACAGAACCGAATTTCCGACTGCTGCTGCACGACTCAGAGAGCAATTGACGGCGTTAACTACAACGGAGCAATTAACACCGCGGCAATTAACGCCAACACCACGGAGCAGACGCAGAAAGTTTTGGATGCAATCGCCCAGAATAAAATTGAAGCACTGCAGGCACAGGTTAACCAGTTACAGCTTCAGGCGGCTATGTGTGGGGTAGTGAGGTACCCTAACGCAACAACCTACTGCAGCGGATCCAATCCGTTCGGTGGATGCGGATGCGGCGCCGCAATTTAAATCATTTTGACAGCGTTGGCAAAATGATGCAGGCAGAGGAGCCAAGGAGGTAAAAATGAGTTGTAAAAGTGCATTGTATGCAATCAATAATAGTGTTGTATCGCTGCCAGATGGCGGAACATATGCACCGGCTACAGTTGTGCGAAGATACGGGCAGAACTACCAACTGCAGGGCAACGGAATCACCCTGACGGGGCCCGGATATTATGACATAGCAGCCGGAGCAACGCTGAGCGGTAGCGCGGCCGGAACAATCACGCTTGCAGCCTATCAGGACGGCGTGGCAATTCCCGGAATGACGGCATCTCAAACCGTAAAGGCGGCGGGGGATATTGTAACCCTGGGGTATCTGGAATCATTCGGAACTATTGCACAAAACCAGTATCTACACTAACCATTGTTGTTAGTGGAATGGCAGCAACGGGAACAAATCTAGCGATCGATATAACAAAACAATAACAACAGGAAGCCGGGGCAAGTTTCCCCGGCTTTTAGTTACAAGAAATTAAAATCATCAACACAGACGACGAGCGACAACGGGCGGGCGGTTTCGATATTTTCGAGATGGCCCAAAATTTCGACGGCGGAAGAAAGCGCGGGGGGATCCACGCCGGAAAACCGGCACGGAAAGAACCCGGATGGGCATTGGAGCGTGTAGAAGCTTGAATTTTGACGAATTAGAAACCCGCATAGATGGACAAAATTAATCATATAGGACTCCTTTCTGCACATTTAATTGTTTTACAATTTTAAAGATTTTTCGAAGCATAAACAACTTAAAAAAGTTCTCAAAATTCAATAAAAAACATGAAAGTTTTTTCACCTTTCATTTCTGCTAAAATTAAAGAGTGAATATTGAAAGGGGGTATATTATGAGGCTAACAACAACAGCGGAAGCACTAAAGCAGGCAAGGAAGGCTGGAGGAAAATCACAGATGGACATGGCGGCAGAAATGGACATCACACGGAGAACGGTGCAGCACTGGGAAAATGGAGAATCTGAACCGACGGTGTCGCAGTTGATGGAGTGGATACGGACGGCAGGGGAAAACCCGGTGCCGTACCTTATCGCGTTGGCATATCCTGACCGCGATATAATAGACGGATTGGACGATGAAGGAATCGCGAAGGGGTACGAGACCATATCCCGGAACCTATCCGCCCGGGATAAAAAGTCGCTATATTATATTTTCGGCGGTGACCATGGAAGCGACCCACATTGCGTGATACAATTAATATTAACGCACCTGCATACGCCACTTTGGGACCGCATTGGAAGCGCTCAGCATATTGTGGCTGATTATGAACTAAATAAGGCAATCGGAAGAATACCGGAAACCGGGTTCAATCCAAATTTGGATATGATTGAGGAAGCAATAAATCAAGCAATAAAAAGCACGTTGAAAGGTAAAAACGACTATACACTAGAAGCACCACAAGAACCCAAAAAATAGAGATAATAAGATACAAGTAAGATACAAAAAACTTTAAAAAACCGTTATTTCAAAGTGATTTAGCAAAAAAATAATATAAGAAGGGATTAATGCCCCAGAAAAAATATAAAAATAAAAAACCCCTCGAAACCGTTTGCATTCAAGGGGTTTTGCTTTTCTTTAAATTTAAATCTAAATCTAAAAACATAGATAATTAGCCTAAATTTCAGCTTATAAGATACAAGAAAGATACAAGAAATTACATTTTTAGCTTGTCTATTTCCCGGACCAAATCCGCAATATATGCATGTGTGTAAGTTGATTCCGTTACGTTGGAAGCAGCGTGCCCGACCATTTTTCTAATCAGAACTTGATTCATTTCGGAGGCCATGGCCAAAGAAATGAAGGTGTGCCGGCACGCATGCGGCGTTTGCTCAAAACCGAAATGTTTTTTTAAATCGTTGAAAAAATACAGTGTGAAATAATAATATCCAATTTCTCCACCGCCAGCACGTTCAAACAGCAGCTCCCCGCCGGCATCCAGCCGCGCCTGAATAATCGGGATGATGTCCCGGTGGATCGGAACAATTCTATCCGCTGCCGCCGTCTTGGTTCCATGAACGGCAATCCAGCGATCTGCAAGGTGTACGTCTTCACTACGCACGGCCAGGGTTTCGCCGATACGCATCCCGGTATAAATCATAACCAGAACTATGTCCATCATCTGCACGCCAGACGATGAAGCCCAATCCAGATTTTCCCGGATTGTCCGAATCTCGTTTTTTGAGAATGGTTTTCTTTTCTTTTCCGGGGTCGGTGAAATTTTCACAAATCGCGAGTAATCGCGAGTTATAATATCGTTTTCAATAGCATATTGGAAAATTGCGTGAAACAAAATTTTTATGTTTGTTTGCACCGAATTTGAATATTCTGCATAATTGTCCATCACGCCCTGGAGGTGAGAAAGCTTAATTTCTCTCATTTTCATATCATACAGAATTTTGCATTTTTTGTATGCCGCCGTGTATACTTGCCGCATAGATGTTTTTAAATTTTGAAATTCACGCTCATATAGAATTTTGTAAACGTCTGAAAATGTGATTTCCGCATTGGCCAAATCATACGGCGCCCGGTTGTAATCTGCCAGCGCAAGCATGGCGTCACGCTTGTTTTCAAATGTCCCAATGCACTTTTGCACTTGTTTGGCCGGCTGAATGTTGGCCATCTTGTACGATTCATAGCGCTGCTGCACGTCCCGGAACAGATCAGGCGGCAGCGCATCCGCCAGAAAACTAATATCCGGCCACGATTCCGGCATATCATAGTCCGTTGTTATATAGGCGCCATAAGGCCGCCGGCGTGCCCCGTTCAATTTCTTTATTGTTCCGTATCCGTTAGGATTTTTCATTTTGCGAACACCCCCTTTTTTAAAGTTGTCCCAACCGTCCCCGCAAGTTGTCCCGATATTCGCCAAAGTTGTCCCACACGTCCCCGCAAGTTGTCCCGGTATTCGTCCACGTTGTCCCAATGACGTTATCGCGACATCTGCTCCACAAGATCGCGAATAGTCTTTTGTTTTTCTTCTGGTAAATTATAATATTGTGATATGGTTTTTAACAAGTCCATATCTGATGCAATTTTCTTATACAAGTTATTTTTAAAATCTATTTCCTTTTGCTTCCTGGAGCGCTCCATCGGCACGTCATAGCCTTCTAACCACATATCAGACACATCCAGCGCAAGAGCCAGCTTATAAATTGTTGCGGATTTTGGCTCGTAAGAGCCTTTTAAATATCGCGAAAGTGCCCCCTGATTAACATCAGCCACACGTGCTAGATCAATTTGTTTTATTTTTCTTTTGTCCATTACAAATTGTAATCTTTCCGAAATTGTGGAAACCTTTCGCAACCCTTGAAAATTCATTGTTTTGCATTCTCCTTTTTGCTGATTTTATCATTAAATTTTGGACTTTAACATAATATATTGGAAATATAAAAATAAATTATTAGAAAATCATAAATTAGTATTGACATAATCAATTGTGTGATTTATCATAAATATATAAATTGTGAGGTGTAAAGATGGAAAACGCAAAACTGAAAGGAAAAATTAAAGAGAAGTTCGGAACGCAGGCTCGATTTGCGAAAGCTCTTGGCAAGGATCAATCAACAATTAGCCAGAAATTAGCTGGAAAAACGGACTGGACCGCGCAGGAAATCAAAGAGAGCTGCATCCTGCTGGGCATTCCCTTTGAAGAAGTCAAAGACTATTATTTTTAATAAAAAATATGTAAAAACACATAATAGGAGGGATGAAAAAATGAGCACACACGAACACACACCGGACGAGCTGGAGCACGCATTGCGGGTGATCCGGTCCGAATGCCGGGCGCATCCGGAGAGCTGCACAGAATGCCCGCTATCATTCAACGACGGCGGCCCCATTCGTCAGTGCGGTATTACCGACCGATTCTTTACGCCTGCTGAATGGGACGTTTCGCCGACGCATCGATGGCAAGCGTTTGCAGATGAAACAAGGAGGGCGGATCCATGACAATTAAGGAAGCAGCTGGAATTATAGGCGTTAGCCCGTTAACGATTCGGATCGGACTGCAGCGCGGTTTGTTCCCGTTCGGGACCGCATTCAAAACCAAAGAAGACAACAAACGCTATTGTTACGTACTTTACCCGGAAAAAGTCCGGGAATATCTGGGAGGAAAATAATGGAAAAGGTGAAAATTCTGGAGCCTTTTGAATATATCCGGAACGAGACTCCGGAAGAATTCGAAACGGAAGAGAAAAGCGAAAGATGGGCCGATCAAATTGACGGCGCCGGCATGTATATCGGCGGCGGGCTTGGAACACTGCTGATGGTCGCTACAATCCTTTGGGGGATCGTGACGACACTATAAACAAGCTAAAAACGGGGAAGGCGACATTTTGGCCATTAACATAAGCTCTTTAAATACAACAATATTCATATACTTCATAAAGCTGTAAAAAAACAGAATCAGTGTATTCCTGCTTTCCCCGTTTTTATATATGTGAGGAGAAGAAAATGGAGAGTCAAAAGGCCGCAAAATACCAACTTAAAACAGTCGTGACGCTAAGAAATGGCAGAACTTCAAAAGTTTCAAGACCGTTCGAAAGCCGCGAGAACGCAATGCAGTGGGCTGGCGACTTGCAAGATACCTACCAGGATTTTATGCAGCGGAATATTATCCGCGGTTTCAATATCACCGTAAAAAAATTGGAGGAATAAAAAACATGATAAAAATAGAAACAGAAAAAGACGGCAAAATTAACGCCGCTATTTGCGGAGCCCCAGATGAGGTAATCCCGGAATTTTTTTCGCTCTTGCATCACATCGCAAAAATCTGTATGCACAATTGCAAAGATGGACAACACGAAGAATTTGCGGCCGCGTTAAAGTATGAAATTGATAAAACTTATATGGAAGCCGTTAAAGAAACCATTGAAACTGAAAAAGCTAAAGACAAGGAGGGAGAAGCATGGCGCAATTTGTAAAAATGGAAAATGGGAACTTGTTAAACGTCTCCTGCATCGCGCAAATTCGCCCATACGCCGGAATTAAATACAATTCGGAAGGATTAAAAGTTGATGCATCCATCATTGCGGAAGGGTCGGAATTCGGCGGAGACCTGATTGCAGCCACCGCAGTGGTGCCTTGGCCGAATCCGGACAACGAGGTGGAAGCCTATAATCTATTGTGTGGCGAAAGAAATAGACTAGAAAGAACTATCTGTGATTTTTTTCCGGACATCACTCGCGGCATTTTTGTGGATTTGACAATCTATTATCCGCCATATTGGATCCGAGATCAGCTTCGGCAAGCTGCCGAAAAAACCGCGGAGAGAATCGCGGAAGAAGTGAGAAAAATGGAGGAAGAGCAGAATGAATAAGGTTATATTTTCCGGGCGGCTAACAGCCGCGCCGGAATTGCGCTACCTGAATAACCAGGACCAAACCGCCGTTGCAACTTATACGCTGGCAGTGCAGCGGGACTATAAGAGCCAGAACGGCGATTATACAACGGATTTTTTCCGGTGTAAGGCATTCGGCCGGCAGGCAGAGTTTGCCCAGAAGTACCTGCACAAAGGCATGAAAATCATTGTTGAGGGACAGATGCACACCAGCACATACAAAGACAAGGAAGGCCGGAAGGCATACGCAACGGACTGCATAGTGTCCCGCCACGAATTCTGCGAATCCAAGACGGGCGGAGCCTCTGCCGGATCCGGAAACAGCTACCAGCAGGGACAGCAGCAGAGACAACCAAGACAGCCGCAGGGCGAACCGGACTTTCCGGAGGCTTTCGCGTCCTGCATGGACGACGTGCCGTTTTAAGGCGCAAAATTAGCGCCATAACGCTGCCGGTAGGCTTTACTATTAACACTAATTTTATTATATATAGGTGCATGATATGAACAAAAAACATATTAGTGATGAAAATTATTTATTAATTCAGGGATGGATGCGGACCGAAATGGGATTATCAGGTGCGGCCCTGATGGTGTACGCCACCATTTACGGGTTTTCGCAGACGGGTAACTGCTACTATTCCGGATCCATCGACTACCTGGCAGAATGGGCAGGCGTGAAGCGCCGGCAGGTAATCAGCATCCTGAAAGACCTGACGGAATCCGGCTACGTCGAAAAAAATGAAGTTGGATATAATCGTTTCCGGTATCGGACGGACCGAGAAATGGTCCGAAATGCCCGCCGGGAATGGTGCAAAAATGACACCATCGATGGTGCAAAAATGACACCAGATGGTGCAAAAATGACACCAGATGGTGCAAAAATGACACCCAATAATATATATAATAATAATAT